>OIEN01000398.1_pt1 | contig 27894 bp, 36 predicted proteins | sample 1581741 | NCBI WGS metagenome assembly OIEN01 (sample SAMN01760944, study PRJEB22395) | human gut metagenome | reverse complement strand
CGCCCAGCAATTCTATCTTGACGAAGTCATTTCAAATAAAAGTGTTATCTGACTTCGCCACCGCCAACAGCACACAAAAAAGCTAACTCTATACCTTCGCAAAACAAATTGCAAAAGCACAGAGTTAGCCTAAACCTTATCCATCCCTTATTAAATTTTGAGTGCAGAAAAGCACACCTACAACAAATCTATTGTAAGCAAAATGTACAAAACCTTTTTTAAGCGAAGCATCCGTGTAGGTGGTCGAGTAGACAGATTCCACTCGTTGTAAAAGTATCGAATATATATATATATATATACAGCCTCAGCGGTTACAAGGCTATTTTTCATTTGCACTCATTCCTTCCATACCATATCTTATAAAAACTATACCATTACTCAAAATATGTTGCAATATTTGTAACACAAATGTAATATTTTCCTTAAAACAGAGAAGTAAAGCAAAATATTATCTACGGTGGTGAACAATTCACTGATTATTTTGCTTTATTTAGGGTGAACTTTTCATTGGTTATTGACAGCCTTTTATAAGTTTCAAAATACAATTTAGCTTAGCGAGCTTCTTCAAATGTAGTATATAGGGATTTGGCACGAGATAATATCTCATCGGCTTTTTCATCCTCAACAACTAAAGTAGGTTCATCGTAGTTATGTTCTATGTCTACCAATACTTCGTTTTCAAAGTAATACTTACTAGAGCCCCCTACACTGTTCGAAACATTTTCGTAAAATATTAATTTCCCGCTATTATCATAATAAAATATTTGATTATTAAGAAAATCAATATACGGTATAACTTCAATTTTTCCGCGTTTTACAATAACATTAGCAAATAATTTTTCAACATCAAAATACTCTTTTAAGTTTTCGCCATCTTTTCCTGCAATACTTAAATCTAAATTTGCATCTGTTTGTTTTATTATTTCCCCACTTTCAATTTCGTCAATCTTTATTTTAATATCTTCCTTTTGTTTATTTAATAGCTCTTCTCCTGAAAGTTCTGGTGTTACTACTTCTCCAGATTTTATGGTCTCGCCACTTTCTCCAGAGATTATAGGGTTCACATTAGTTATATTCTCACCACTTTTATTTTCTATCGGATTTTGAGTATTTTTATTAATTATACATACATAATAAACTACATACCCAATTAAAGCTACCACTATAAGTGTAACTAAAAATTTCATAAACGACTTCATAAACATCACTCCAAACTATTTTTTAAAAAATCTTTTTATTTTCTCTATAAGATTAGTAAACCACGAATGTTTTTCATACTTTACTGGCAAATTCTTTACCTCATTTGTCACAGGTTTTCCAACCACATCTTCAACACTCATATTAAGCGAAGATATATCATATTTTTGAGACAACAAATTGTCATTTTCTTTAAACATTTTCTCTAACGCTTTTTTATCTTCTTCAGAGTCACACCAAAAATTTAGTCTAAAAGACGCTAATATAATATAAGTATCTCTGATAAATTTTTGTTCTTTTAAACTCTTACTCTTATCAATTGTAACTATATAATTGGGTAACTTATAGTTTTCCAATGCCTTTTTCATGTCTGTTGGCAATTTGTCTGAATATGCAGTAGGCAAATATTCTTTCAAAATTGCATCGACTTCTGCACAAGCAATACGCATAGTTCTTGTCATTTGTATCTATCCCCTTTTTAATTTATACTAAAGCATTCTAATATTAATGTTTAATACCTGGTGGAGGCGTTATTTCGTATTCTTCCTCTCTTTCATTTATTTCATTTTCAAGTTCCTTTAGTGGATTTCTCATCATATATGACAAAGTTCCAGAAACTTTATCTACCTCTGACTTAGAAACATCTCCTATCACCTCATCTATCATAGCAGCCCCAAGCTCAGCAGACACATTCTCTTTCTCTTCTTCTTTTTCTTCATTATTTTCTTTGGCATTAACTGCTTTTTCATCCTCAACTTCTTTCTCATCATCTTCATGGCCTACTGCCTCATTCACATCATCTTTATCTATTTTGCCATATCCGTCCTGATTTGGATTCTCATCATTATCTCTAACATCTGCTCTTCCATCTCCATATTGACGTTTAATATAGTCATCATTATCAACATTAGTTGGAATATTGCCAGCTTCTATAGCTTCACGTAAACTAGAATCAGATGTCTCCACAGCACGCCAATCTTCATCACTTTTTAAAAAGCTTTCAGCTCTTCCAGGTTCTCTTATAATTTTAGGAACATTTTCTTTGTCCAATACTTCCATAAACTCTTCTCTAGTAAGAAACTTATCATATTTTTTCTTAATTGCATCATCTGGTAATAATTCTACTCCACTTTCTTTTTGCCAATCTAGTAGTGTGAGTCTTCTTTCGCCATCATTTTGTGGTGCTACTTCTTCATCCTTATCTTTTGGCAGTTCTTTTTCCTCTTTTTCTTTCTTTTCTTGATCCTTTTGTTCATCGTTTTCTTGTTGCTCGTGTTCCTTTTCTATTTTTTCTTTTTCATTTTTTTCTTGCTCTTCTTGTTTTCTTGCTTTTTCTAATTCTTCTTTTTCATCATTATTAGTAATTTCGTTAATTTCATCTTCCGTCTTTGGAGCAATACCACCGTCATTTCTTTCCATTTCACTTAATTCTTCATTAAGCAAATCTAATTCGCTTTGAAGTTTTTCTATCTCTCCAAGATTAACTTCGTTACCATTTGCAGAGGCATTTCTCAAATCATCTATCTGTGCTTCTAAGCCACACATTTTCTTTTCTAATTCAGTACGACTTAAATTCTCCATAAGCCATCCCCCTTTTCTTTAGTATCACATATATATTTTCATTATAACATTATATATTTTTATAGGCAAGAAAAAAAGAATGTCCAATCTAAACTGAACATTCTTAAATATTTTTCTTTTATTCCAAAAATCCTTTATAATGTCTTGTAAGCATTTGAGATTCAAGTTGTTTAACTGACTCAAGTGCAACACCAACAACGATAAGTATCGCCGTTCCTCCAAATGAAATTTGAAGTCCTGCAAATGCTGTAAGAATTGGAAGTACTGCAATAATTCCTAGGAATATTGCACCAAAACTTGTTATATTATGAAGGATTGAATCCAAATAATCTTGTGTTGGTTTTCCAGCTCTGATACCAGGGATAAATCCACCATTTTTTCTAAGGTTTTCAGAAACATCATATGTATTGAAAGCCATAGCTATTGTATAGAAGAATGTAAATGCAACTATCAATATTAAATAAATGATGATGTGTGCTATTCCATATCCGATCATAGAACTTGTAGCAGCACTTGACCAATCTATAGATGTGAAAGCACAAACTTTATATACTCCAGCCCAGAAACCTGTGCTACTTGCAATGTTATTATTGAAAAGTTGAATAATCATTGCAGGGAATTGTAAAAATGACATTGCAAAGATAACTGGCATAACTCCTGCCATGTTAAGCTTCATAGGAATATATGTGCTTTGACCGCCATACATTTTTCTTCCTACAACTCTCTTAGCATATTGTACACTTACTCTTCTTTCTGCTTCTGTTACCCAAACAACACCAGCAACCAAAAGAACTGCTCCAATGATAACTGCAAGCGCTGTTAATAAACCTGTAAATTTAAACACACCATCTACGAAAATTAGTCCCCATAGATATTGTACTGTTGTAGGTATGCCTGAAACGATACCTGCAAAGATTAAAAGCGAGATACCATTTCCAACACCTTTACTAGATATTTGTTCACCAATCCACATTAACAATGTTGAACCTGCTGTTAATGATAATACAAATAGTAAAGGTGCTAAATATCCGTTTGACAAGAATATGCCTTGTCCTCTATATGTTAGATATAGAGCAAATGCTTCTATCGCAGCAAGTATAACTGAAGCATATCTAGTATATGCAGACATCTTCTTTCTACCTGTTTCACCATCTTTAGAAATTCTCTCTAAAGCTGGTATAGCAAAAGCTAATAATTGTAATATAATTGATGCTGTAATATATGGGCTTATCGACATTGCAAAAATAGATAAGTTCGAAAAAGCGCCACCTGTAATAATATTAACTGTAGAAACAAAACTATTTGTATTAGTAATTTGGTTTAATAAAGTTGCGTCTACGCCTGGTGCTGTTATAAATGCACCAAATCTAAAAATCGCTAGTAATAATAATGTGTATAGGATTTTTTTCCTTAATTCAGGAACTCTCCAAGCGTTTATAAACGTTTTAAACACTCTATACCACCTCTACCTTTCCGCCAGCAGCAACAATTTTAGCTTCAGCACTCTTTGTTACTCTTGCTGCTTTAACAGTAAGTTTCTTTGTTAAATCTCCGTTTCCTAAAACTACGATTCCATCATTTGCTTTTCTGATTACTCCAAGTTCTAGTAGGCTATCTACAGTAACTTCTGTTCCATTATCAAGGTTTTCTAACATAGCTAATGTTACTTCTGTATATTCTTTTGAATTTATATTTTTAAATCCTCTCTTTGGAATTCTTCTAAATAAAGGCATTTGACCACCCTCAAAACCAGGTCTAACACCACCGCCTGATCTTGCGTTTTGACCTTTATGGCCTTTACCAGCTGTTTTTCCAAGTCCAGATCCAACTCCTCTTCCAAGTCTTCTACCAGTTGATTTTGCACCAACTGCTGGTCTCAATTCATCAAGTTTCATTATAATTGCACCTCCTTTTAGAATGTATTTTTTATATTATAAAATTTCAGATACTTTTTTACCTCTTAAATTAGCAACCATCTCAACTGTTTGTAATTCTTGTAATGCTCTAATTGTAGCATAAACAGCATTTCTTGGATTGTTTGAACCAAGGTTTTTAGTTCTAATATTTTTGTATCCTGCAAGCTCTAATACTGGTCTTACACTTCCTCCTGAAATTAATCCAGTACCTATAGCAGCTGGTTTTAATAAAACTTTACCAGCACCATAATGACCGATGATTTCGTGTGGAATTGTTGTGTCAACGATAGCTACTTCTAGTAAGTTTTTCTTAGCATCTTCGATAGCTTTCTTTATAGCATCTGGAACCTCAGCTGCTTTACCGTTACCAACGCCAACATGACCATTTCCGTCGCCAACAACAACTAGAGCGCTGAATCTAAAAGTTCTACCACCTTTAACAACTTTTGCAACTCTATTTATTGTAACAACTTTCTCTTTAAGATCTAGTGTCTCTGCATCTATCATCTTATTTGCTCCTTTCTAAAATTTTAAAATTCTAATCCTGCTTCTCTTGCAGCCTCTGCTAAAGCTTTAACTTTTCCATGATAGATATAACCGCCTCTATCAAAAACAACTGTTTTAATACCAGCTTTGATAGCTCTTTTTGCGACTAATGTACCAACTTCTTTAGCAGCTTCAATGTTGCTAGCTTTTGTCTTTACTTCTTTATCTAATGTAGAAGCAGAAACTAAAGTTTTAGCAGCAACATCATCAATTATTTGAACATATATACCAGTGTTACTTCTAAAAACGCTAAGTCTTGGACGTTCTGCAGTTCCACTAATCTTTGTACGAACTCTTTTATGTCTTAATTCTCTTGACTCACTTCTAGCTTGTTTATTAATCACTGTAATTTCTCTCCTTTCCATATTTCTTTGTAAAACTTATCTTTTACTTTCCGATTATTTTTTACCTAATTTTCCTTCTTTTCTGATGATTCTTTCATCAACATATTTAATACCTTTGCCTTTATATGGTTCTGGAGGTCTTACCATTCTTATTTCAGCAGCAAGTTGTCCAACAGCTTCCTTATCTGGACCTGTAACAATTATGCTATTTTGAGATGGTGCTTCGATTTTAATATCGCCTCTATCTTCAAATTCAACTGTATGAGAGAATCCCATATTCATTATAAGTTTATTTCCTTGTTTTTGAACTCTATAACCAACACCGTTTACTTCTAGCTCTTTTTTGAAGCCTTCTGTAACACCGATTATCATGTTATTTAATAATGTTCTTGTTAAACCTTGTAAAGCATTATCTTCTGGTTTAACCATTTCAACATTAATAACACCAGCTTCTTGTTTAATAACGATTACTTCTGGAAGGTCTTTTACTAAAGTTCCTTTAGGACCTTTTACTGTAACGTGATTTCCTGCTTCGATTTTTACTTCAACACCAGCTGGAACAGTTATAGGTTTCTTTCCTATTCTTGACATTTTATTTCTCCTTTCTTTGCAGTCTAGTTGCAAATTTTAAGTACTAATTTTATATGTAGAATCTTTATATTTAAGTAATCAGATTACCAAACGTAAGCCAATACTTCTCCTCCGATTCCTTCATTTCTTGCTTTTTTATCTGTCATAATTCCTTTAGATGTAGAAATCAAAGCGATTCCAAGTCCATTAATAACTTTTGGTAAGTTATCTTTTGTAGCATATACTCTAAGACCTGGTTTACTAATTCTCTTTAATCCACGAATAACTTTTTGTTTATTAACATATTTTAATGTTATTCTTAATGTTCCTTGAACACCGTCTTCTATTTCTTCGTAGCCTTTGATAAATCCTTCTTCTAATAGGATTTCAGCTATAGATTTCTTTAATTTTGAAGATGGAACGTCAACTGTTTCATGTCTTTGTGCGTTTGCATTTCTAATTCTTGTTAGCATATCTGCTATTGGATCGTTCATTTACTTTACTCCTTTCCATTTCAGATTTTTTCTAATCCTTTATTCTAGTTAAACTCCTACCAGCTTGCTTTTTTAACACCTGGTATTTGTCCTTTATGAGCTAACTCCCTAAAACAAATTCTGCAAATTCCATATTTACGAATGTAAGCATGTGGTCTTCCACAAATTTTACATCTATTATATTGTCTTGTACTGTATTTAGGAGTTAATTTTTGTTTTGCAATTAATGATTTTTTTGCCATGATTATCCTCCTTTACTTTGAAAATGGCATGCCAAGAAGCTCTAACAAAGCTTTAGCTTCTTCATCAGTTTTAGCTGTAGTAACAAATATAATATCCATACCTCTGATTTTGTCGATTTTATCATATTCGATTTCAGGGAATATTAATTGCTCTTTTACACCCATAGAATAATTTCCTCTTCCATCAAAAGAATTTGGAGATAATCCTCTAAAATCTCTTACTCTTGGAAGTGCTACATTAAATAATCTTTCAGCAAAATCGTACATTTTTCTGCTTCTTAATGTAACTTTACAACCGATTTCCATACCTTCTCTTATCTTAAATCCTGCAATTGATTTTTTAGCCTTAGTAGATACTGCTTTTTGACCAGTAATAATCTCTAAATCTCTCATAGCATTTTCTAATGCTTTTGCATTATCTCTTACGTCACTTACGCCCATATTGATAACTATTTTTTCAAGCTTTGGAACTTGCATAACTGATTTGTAATTGAATTTTTTCATTAAAGCAGGAACAACTTCTTTTTTATAATTATCTGCTAAATTTGACATTTACGATTACCTCCTTCCTTATTTAATTTCCTCGTTACATTTAGCACAAACTCTAACTTTTGTACCATCTTTCTTTATCTCAACTTTAGTTCTAACACCTTTACCACATTTTGGGCAGAAAACATTTGCCTTAGATGCATGTATAGCACATTCAGCTTTGATTAATCCGCCTGGCTCTCCAGCTTTTCTAGGTTTAGTGTGTTTAGTTCTAACGTTAACACCTTCTACAACTACTTTTTCATCTTTTGGTAATACTGAAAGAACTTTACCCTTTTTGCCTTTGTCAGCACCAGAGTTAATTACAACTGTATCACCTTTTTTTACGTGTAGATTATTCATTTATTTTACACCTACCTTTTAATCTTATTTTATAAAACTTCTGGAGCCAAAGAAACAATCTTCATATACTCCTTATCTCTTAACTCTCTTGCAACAGGCCCAAATATACGAGTTCCTCTTGGAGTCTTGTCTTCTTTTATAATTACAGCTGCATTTTCGTCAAATTTGATATGAGAACCATCTGGTCTGTGAATACCTTTTTTACTTCTAACGATAACAGCTTTAACAACATCGCCTTTTTTAACCATACCTACTGGTGCTGCACTTTTTACAGAAGCTACGATAACATCACCGATATTAGCAAACTTTCTGTAAGAACCGCCAAGACATCTAATACACATTAATTCTTTTGCACCAGTATTGTCGGCAACTTTTAATATTGTTTGTTGTTGTATCATTTTATTTTCTCCTTTCAGATGCATCTATCCTCTATTTCAAGGACTTACATCAATCTACATTACTTTATCAAGTATAATCGTTTAAGTCTATTTTGCTTTCTCAACGATTTCTACAACTCTCCATCTTTTATCCTTAGATAGAGGTCTTGTTTCCATTACTTTTACAGTATCACCAATACCACATTCATTGTTCTCATCATGAGCTTTTAATTTGAATGTTCTATTCATGATTTTGCCATATAATGGGTGTTTATATCCAGTTTCAACAGCAACTACTACTGTTTTATCCATTTTGTCACTTATAACTTTTCCAGTTCTTGTTTTTCTAAGTGCTCTTTCTGACATGATCTATTTCTCCTTTCCTAGGATTAATTAGCTTTATATTACTCAGCTTCTTGTAGTTCTCTTTCTCTTAAGATTGTTTTAATCTTAGCTATATCTTTCTTTGTAGATTTAATTTTCATCGGATTATCTAGTCCATTTGTAGCTAATTGAAATCTTAATTTAAATAATTCAGATTTTAATTCAACTAATTCTTTTTCTAAATCCGATGAAGACATCTTTCTAATCTCATTAACCTTCATCGTCTTCACCACCTTCGGTTTTAGTAGCTAGTATAAATTTTGTTTTAATTGGAAGTTTGTGAGCAGCAAGTCTAAATGCTTCTCTTGCTGTTTCTTCTGGAATTCCTTCCATCTCAAATAAAACTCTTCCTGGTTTAACAACTGCTACCCAATATTCTAGTGAACCTTTTCCGCTACCCATACGAGTCTCAGCAGGTTTTTTGGTGATTGGTTTGTCTGGGAATATTTTAATCCAAACTTTACCACCTCTTTTAATGAAACGTGTCATAGCTATTCTGGCTGCTTCTATTTGGTTAGATGTAATCCAACCAGCTTCTAATGCTTGAAGACCATACTCTCCGTATGTTACTTCAGTACCTCTAGTAGCTCTACCTCTGTTTCTGCCTTTTTGCATTTTTCTAAATTTACTTCTTTTTGGCATTAATGGCATTATGCTCTACCTCCTTCTACCTTTTTAGTAGGAAGTACTTCACCTTTATATATCCAAACTTTAATACCGATTTTTCCGTATGTTGTATCTGCTTCTGCAAATCCATAATCAATATCAGCTCTTAATGTTTGTAGTGGAATTGTACCCTCTCTATAAAATTCGCTTCTAGCGATTTCGGCTCCGCCAAGTCTTCCAGAACAAGCAGTCTTAATACCTTTTGCTCCAGCTTTCATAGCTTTTGCCATACATTGTTTCATAGCTTTTCTGTATGAAATTCTTCTTTCAAGTTGAGATGCGATATTTTCAGCAACTAATTGAGCATCTGTATCAACATTCTTAACTTCTACGATATTTAAGTTAATATCCTTTTTAAACTTTTTAGATAAATCGTTTCTAATCTTAGTAACGTTTTCTCCGTTCTTTCCAAGTGCAATACCTGGTTTAGCAGTAAATGCACTAACTTTTATTGTATTAGCTCTTCTTTCAATTTCAACTTTTGAAATTCCAGCTATATATAATTTTTCTTTAACGAATTCTCTTATTTTATAATCTTCTACTAGGTTATCTGCAAAATCTTTTTTATTTGCATACCATTTAGAGTCCCAATCTTTAATGATTCCAACTCTTAATCCATGTGGATCCATTTTTTGTCCCATTTTTAAATCTTCCTCCTTTCTAAATTATTCTCTCTCTTTTAATACAACTTCTATGTGAGAAGTTCTTTTTCTAATTCTGTTAGCTCTACCTTGTGTAGCAGCTCTGATTCTCTTCATAGTTGGTCCTTGATTTGCATATATTTCAGCAACATATAATTTGCTTCTATCCATGTTAAAGTTATTTTCAGCATTTGCTATAGCTGACTTTAAAACTTTCTCAACTAATGGAGAGGCAGCTTTAGGTGTAAATTTTAATATAGCTAGTGCTTCATCAACATCTTTACCTCTGATTAAATCGATAACGATTTTTACTTTCATTGCTGAAATTCTAGCATATTTGTAACTCGCTCTTGATTCCATCTTTGCGATTCTCCTTCCATTTTATTTATTATTTAGTCTTAGTTGTTTTGTCTCCAGCATGACCTTTAAATGTTCTTGTTGGAGCAAACTCACCTAATTTATGACCAATCATTTCATCTGATATATATATTGGAACGTGTTTTCTTCCGTCATGAACAGCTATTGTATGTCCAACCATTTGAGGGAATATTGTAGAAGCTCTTGACCAAGTTTTTAAAACTTCTTTTTTGTTTTCAGCATTCATTTTTTCAACTCTAGCCAAAAGTTTAGCATCTACATATGGACCTTTTTTTATTGATCTAGCCATCTATCTTTTCCTCCTTCTATTTAGAATTTCTTCTCTTAACTATAAACTTGTTGCTAGCTTTCTTCTTATTTCTTGTCTTATATCCAAGAGCTGGTTTACCCCAAGGAGTAACAGGTCCTGGTCTACCAACTGGTGATTTACCTTCACCACCACCATGAGGGTGATCATTAGGGTTCATTACAGAACCTCTAACTTCTGGTCTCTTACCAAGCCATCTGCTCTTACCTGCTTTACCAAGTTTAATGTTTTCATGATCTGTGTTACCAACTTGACCTATAGTAGCTTTGCAATCGACTCTTACAAGTCTCATTTCTCCAGAAGGAAGTCTTACGTGAGCATATTTATCTTCTCTCGCCATAAGTTGAGCTGCGTTACCAGCACTTCTTACCATTTGAGCACCTTTACCTGGTTTTAATTCGATACAGTGAATCATTGTACCTACAGGGATGCAAGATATTGGTAATGCATTACCTGGTTTAATATCAGCTTTTTCTCCAGACATAACTTTATCATTTACTTTTAATCCGATTGGAGCTAAAATGTAAGCTTTCTCTCCATCTTCATATTCTATTAAAGCAATGTTAGCTGTTCTGTTTGGATCGTATTCGATTGCTATAACTACAGCTGGAACATTATCTTTTCTTCTCTTAAAATCAATTATTCTATATTTTCTTCTTGAACCGCCGCCTTGATGTCTAACTGTGATTCTACCATAAGAGTTTCTACCAGCATTTTTCTTTAAGCTTGTAGTTAAAGATCTCTCTGGTTTTGTTTTTGTAATCTCTTCAAATGTAGAAACTGTCATGTTTCTTCTTGATTTTGTAGTTGGCTTAAATTGTTTAATACCCATTTTTCTTATCTCCTTTTCTAAATTTTATCTCGGCTAATTTTGCAGATTAAATTTTATATGGGTTTTATAAATCTAATCTTTAACTATTAACCTAAGCTCCAAATGCTTCGATACTTGTCTTATATTTCTTATCAAGTTTCTTTTCTTTGCCGCCTTTTTCTAAATATGTTTTTTCTGATGGGTTTGTATCAATTGTAACAATTGCTTTTTTCCAATCAGAAGTTTTACCAGCATGAACACCTTGTCTCTTTGGTTTTCCTTTAACGTTTACAGTAGAAACGTTAACAACCTTTACTCCGAACAATTTTTCAACTGCATTTCTAACATCAACTTTTGTTGCTTTTTTGCTTACTTCAAAAGTGTACTTACCTTCGCTCATAGCAAAGCTACTTTTTTCAGTGATGATTGGTCTTACAATTATATCTTCAAAAGCCATTATGCGTACACCTCCTCAATTTTTTCTACAGCATCTTTAGTAAGTACCAATGTACCATATTTCAAAATATCATATGTGTTGATTGTGTTTACTAAAGCTGTTTTTGTATTAGGAATGTTTCTTGCAGAAGCTTGAACATTTAAGTTCTTATCAGCAAGTACGATTAAAGCTTTATTTGCTTTAATGTTTTCTAATACTTTAGCCATATTTTTTGTTTTAATTTCATCAAAGTTTAAGCTATCTAAAACGATAATTTCGTTTTCTTGAACTTTAGATGAAAGTGCAGATTTAAGAGCAAGTCTCTTAACTTTCTTGTTTAATGTATATTTATAAGATCTTGGTTTTGGTCCTAATGCGATACCACCTTTAATCCATTGTGGAGCTCTGATGCTACCTTGTCTAGCACGACCTGTACCTTTTTGTTTCCAAGGTTTCTTTCCACCACCAGTAACTTCGCTACGAGTTTTTGTAGACCCTGTACCTTGTCTTTGATTAGCTAAATAATTTACAACAACTTCATGCATAACATCAGTGTTAACTTCAACACCAAAAATGCTCTCAGCAAGTTCTATATCGCCAACCTTTTTTCCTTCTATGTTTAATAAATCAACTTTAGGCATTTACTTTTTCCTCCTTCCATTATTTAGCACTTTTAGCTACAGCTGTTCTAGCTGCATCTTTAATTTTAACTAAAGATTTTTTGTATCCAGGAACCGAACCTTTAATTAAGATAACATTTTTGTCCATATCAACTTTAACAACTTGTAAGTTTTGAACAGTAATTGTTTCTTTACCTGTTTGTCCTGGTAATTTCTTACCTGGGAATACTCTTCCTGGTGAAGATGTAGGTCCCATAGAACCTGGTCTTCTGTGGTACATAGAACCATGTCCTTTTGGTCCAATATGTTGACCATGTCTCTTTATAACGCCTTGGAAACCTTTTCCCTTAGAAACGCCTTGTACGTCAACTAATTCACCAGCTGCAAAAATATCAGCTTTGATTTCGTCTCCAACATTATAATCATCTACATTATCAACTCTTAATTCTTTAATGTATTTTTTGTAAGCAATACCTGCTTTGTCGAATATTCCTTTTAAAGGTTTATTCATATTTTTCTCTTTAACTTCTCCTGTTGCAATTTGAATAGCATTATAACCATCTGTTTCAACAGTTTTCTTCTTAACTACAACACATGGTTCAACTTCAACAACAGTAACTGGAATAACTAATCCGTTTTCATCAAAAATTTGAGTCATTCCTAATTTTTTTCCGTAAATTCCTTTTTTCATTTTTATATACCTCCTTGGTTATTGGTTCATATCTGAACATGACCGAATGTCCTATACTGCTAATTTCGAAAATCTACTATATTATTTATTACATTATTCATCGATTTTCATTTCAGCTTCAACACCAGCTGGTAGCTCAACTTTCATAAGAGCTTCTGCTGTTTTTGCTGTAGGGTAAAGAATATCAATAACTCTCTTATGTGTTCTCATCTCAAATTGTTCTCTTGAATCTTTGTACTTATGAGGTGATCTAATAACAGTTATTACTTCTTTCTTTGTAGGTAGTGGAATTGGACCTGAAACACTAGCACCCGTACGCTTAGCTGTATCTACTATTTTTTGAGCAGACTGGTCTAAAATCGCATGATCGAAAGCTTTAAGTCTAATTCTAATTCTTTCCTTTCCTACTTCTGTAGTTGTTTTGTTTGCTTTTGGCATTTGGTTTCCCTCCTAATAAAATATTTGTGCCGACAAAAGCATACACGCACCCGGGTGTTTCAATAACCCCCATTAATTAACCCAAGCGTAACGCCTGGGGAAAGTGCTTTTCTTACCCTTGTCGCCCGATTTGAAATCAGACATACTCCGTAAGAGTTCCCTGCCATTTTCAGGCAGCCACATCTTACATCAACGCATAATCACATCGTTCATTATTATACATGGTATTTCCGTAGGATGCAAGAGTTTTTTTACATTTTTTCAAAATTATGGTTAACATTCAAAAGTAACTTTATTCTAAATACTGATAAAACAGCTTTTTCTAAAATTTTTTAATTAAATCTTCTAAAAAAACTTATCAAAACCTTTTTCCTTTTAGTTATAATTCAAATAATAATGGTAAACAATATTTTATAGCAAAAATTTTCTATTCCAAGGAGGATATATGTTTAAGCCAGATAAAATATATTATGAAGAAAATGCTTTAAAATACAGACTAGGAAAGGAATTATTAGAAAAATACAAAGACGTTCCACATGTCATCATAGAAAGCCACAACAAAATAGACGAACTTTGTAGTATGCCAAACACAGAATTTGCACATCTAAAAAAGCATCTTATAATAGGAGTTCGAAAAACTCATAAATATGAAACAAATCATAAAGTATCAGACTTTTTAGTTCCATACACATCATCTGGTTGTACAGCAATGTGTATGTACTGCTATCTAGTATGTAATTTCAACAAATGCTCATACCTTAGACTATTTGTAAACAGAGAAGAAATGTTAGAAAAAATAATAAAAACAGCAAGCAAACTCCCACCTACAACAACATTTGAAATAGGAAGCAATAGTGACTTAGTTTTAGAAAACACAATTACAGGAAACTTACCTTGGACAATAGAAAACTTTATAAGAACCCCGAACGGAATACTTACCTTTCCAACTAAATTTGATATGGTAGACCCAATATTAAACATCAATGCCAAGAACAGAGTTATACCAAGAATAAGTGTAAACCCGCAAGAAATAATAAACATGGTAGAATTCGGAACTTCCAGACTAAACGACAGAATAACTGCAATAAACAAATTAAAAGACTCTGGATATAACGTAGGAATACTAGTAGCCCCGATAATCCTTATAAATAATTGGGAAAAACTATATGAAAATCTATTCAAAACCCTTAGTGAACAGCTAACAGAAAAAACCAAAAAAGAAGTATTTTTCGAAATGATATTCATGACATACAGTTACATCCATAGAATGATAAACTCAGATATGTTTCCAAATGCTATAAATCTTTTTGACAAAGATCAAATGACAATGCGTGGAAAAGGAAAATACATGTATAAGCAATCCATAAAAGAATCAGCCACCAAAGAAATCTTAACAATGTTCAGAAAATATTTCCCCAAAAACAAACTAATCTACATCGTCTAAACATTCTCAAACTCCAACAAAAAAATTCTCACCTCCGAAAAAAAATAAATAGATTGACACCACATACTAAAAAAGCAAGCTAGATATATAAAATTTTTTGAACAACGGTTTGGTGTGGCGAGGGTTCAAAAAATTTTATATATCTAGCTTGCCTGCTCTAACTTCAATAAGTCAATCTATTTATTTTTTTTCGGAGGTGAGAATTTTTTTGTTTCACTAATTTTCAATTTTAAAACGTTTAATAACATCTCCGCTTATCCGTTGCTTTAAATATCGCCGTCCCCGCAACTAAAATATTCGCCCCAGCTTTGACAGCATCTTGAAACGTATCAAGGTTAATTCCCCCATCGACTTCTATATCAATCTTGTCATTCAAAAGTCGTAGTTCATTAACTTTATCTAAACACATCCCAATAAGTTTCTGGCCACCAAATCCAGGCTCAACAGTCATAACTAATACCATATCCACCTTCTCCAAAAATGGCATAATCTTTTTCAAAGGTGTGTCCGGCTTTAACGTAATACCAACTTTAATCCCAAGTGAATGTATATAATCAATAAGTTCAAAGCACTCTTCTATGTTTACAGTCTCAACATGGAAAATAATTATATCCGATTTTTTGAAATCTAAAATCCATTCTCTTGGATTTTCAACCATTAGATGCGTCTCTATTATACCGTCTGTTGCAGCCCTCGCTTTTTCATACATCTCCTTGCCAGGAGTTATATTATTTACAAATTTGCCATCCATCACATCTACATGAATCCTATCTGCTCCAAGAGACATAACATCTTTTACTTCTTTTTCTAAGTTATTAAAATCAGCTGCCAAAATTGAAGGCGAAATTTTTACCATTTCTTATCCTCCTTTAATTTTTGATACAATGTACAATACCTTTCATATCTGCCTTTATCTATTTTCATCTTTTCTACGGCATTCTTAACACCACATTTTTTCTCCTTAATGTGAGTACAACCTCTAAATTCACATTCACTAATATGTGGTAAAAATTCTATAAAATATTTATCTAAATCTTTGTAAGAAATTCCTTGTACATCATAAGATGAGAAACCTGGTGTATCTGCTATATATGTATCTGGTGCAATTTCAAAAAGTTCAACATATTTAGTTGTATGCTTACCTTTTAAAGTTTTGTCAGAAACTAATCCTTCTTCTGAAATAACATCTCTAAAAATATTATTTGTAAGAGCAGATTTACCAACACCAGAATTACCTGTAAATGCAGTTATTTTTCCTTTTAGTAAAACAGCAAGTTTTTCTATACCTAAGCCATTTTTCGCATCTGTTGTTATTACCTGATATCCTATTTTTTCATAAGTATCAATAATGTCATCGCAATCATCTTTTAAATCTATTTTATTGATACAAATCAAAATATCTAGGCCAATTTTTTCTGCCATAACTAATTGCTTATCAAGAAGCATAAGATCTGGCTTTGGATTAGTTGTCGCCATCACCATAATTATTTGATTTATGTTTGCAATAGGTGGTCTAATAAATTCGTTATCTCTAGGATAAATTTTATCTATCGCCCATTCTGCATTTAGACCTACAATATCACCTACCAAAGGTTTCAACTTTAAAAACCTCATGTTACCTTTTGCAACACATCTTAATATTTTTCCTTCTTCTGTTTTTACTTTATACACACTAGGTTCTACTTTTAAAACTCTTCCTACCATTATAGCTCCTCAAAATTAATCTAATATTTGTTCAGAATCTAATTTACCGTCAATGTATAACTTTAAGTATGCACCTTTTGCATCTGTTACGTCGACATTTATAATTCCATCTTCTCTTGTATGAGTTCCTTCATACTCTACTCTTGTACCAATGGCGGCACTTTGTAAAACAACTTTAACTTCAAATGTTTCTCTTTCACCTTTGTTTGAAAGATTTATTTTTATACTTCTCTTCTTGCCAGTCACAACTGGATTTTGATTGTCATTATTTTTATCATCGTCTTTCTTGCCATCATCTGTTTTATTTAGCTTATTTATAACAATAACTACAGATGTTAATTCAGAAACAACAGAATCTTTTTCAATAGACTGACTAACTACTTTGCCATCTTCTTTTGCTTCATTACTGATTGTAGTTACTTCTGCTATCAATTTTTTACTTGTTAATAGTTTAGTAGCTTTTTCTTCTGTAAGTCCAAGAACATCTGGTACTACTACAAGTCCGTCTTCAACACCTTTACTTACATATACAGTAACTGTTGAACCAACCGGAACTTCTTCGTTATATTGTGGGTCCTGAGATATAATTTCGCCAGATGGTACTTTGTTATCAAATTTTTCTTCTCTTGCAAAAACTAATCCTTTTTGTTCAATCATAATCTTTGCTGCATCTACACCAGTATTGCCATTTGCCTTTACATTTGGAACAAGAACAACTTTACCACCTTTACTTAAATTTACAGTTACACTTGCACCTTCTTTTAAAGTATAGTTTTCTGAGAAACTTTGTTTTGCGACATATCCCTTTGGATATTCACTTTCAACTTCTACACCAAGTTGCATTACTAAGTTTTTAGCTTCTAAAGTTTTTCTTGCCTCTTCTTCTTCCATTCCAACAACATTTGGAACCTCTGTGATATTATTATTACCACCAAGTAAATTTCCAATAACATAGCTGCCAAGTTTAAATGCAACAAAAAATAAACCGATAGCAACAACTAAAATTACGACTAACTTAATAACAGCTTGCTTTTTTGTAATTCCTTTACTCACTTCAATCTCCTCTTTTTCGTCAAATTTAATTTTCTTTGTTTCTTCATTTGCACTTTTATTTAGATTCTCTATTCCTACTATAGGAATTTTTTGTGTAGGGAATTCATCAGCTTTTCTGATAGTCACAACAGCATCAGTAACTTCTGCAGGATTTTTTAATATTCTTTCTAAGTCTTTTTGCATCTCTCCTGCTGACTGATATCTTTCTGAAATATCTTTTGCCATTGCTTTCATTATTATATTATTAACACCAATAGGAATATCTTTATTAATCTCAATTGGCTCTTTTGGTGTTTCTTGTATATGTTTCAAAGCCACTGAAACAGGTGTATCTCCATCAAAAGGAAGTTTTCCTGTAACCATCTCATATAGCACAACACCTAGTGAATATATATCAGATTTTTCATCAGTATATCCACCTCTTGCATGCTCTGGAGAAAAATAATGTACACTTCCTATTGTACTTCCAAAAGCATTTATTGTAGAATTAGACACCGCCTTTGCTATACCAAAATCCGTAACCTTTGCAACACCATCTTTTGTTATTATGATGTTATGAGGTTTTATATCTCTATGTATAATATGATTAGCATGAGCTTTAGCAAGACCTGCTGCTATTTGTGCTGCAATGTCTACAGCCTCTCGCCAATCAAGTTTTCCTTTTCTTGTTATAATATCTTTTAAAGTCTCACCCTCAATTAGTTCCATAACAATATAATGCATATTATCTTCGTTTCCAACATCATAGATGGATACTATGTTTGGATGTGAAAGACTTGCTGCTGCTTGAGCTTCTATTTGAAATCTTTTAATAAATTCAGCATCGTTTGCAAATTCATCTTTTAATACTTTTATAGCAACATTCCTATTTAAAAGTTTGCATCTTGCTTTATAGACAGTTGCCATTCCTCCGACACCTATTTTTTCTAATATCTCATATCTATTTCCCAAAGTTTTTCCAACTAAATCCATTCTTTGCCTCCTAACTAATCTTTAGAAACTAAGATTACACTAATATTATCATTGCCACCCTTTTCGTTAGCTGCATCTATTAAGTGTTTACATACATTTTCTAAATTATTTTTTTCATTTGTAATTATATTAAATATTTCTTCATTTGTTAGCATATTTGTAAGACCATCTGTACACATAAGTAATACATCGTCTTTTAAAAAGCCTTTTACTAATATATCTGGCTCGATATACGGTTCACATCCAACTACCTTTAATAATATATTTTTTTGAGGATGATTATATGCTTGTTCTTTAGTGATTGTCCCCTCTTTTAGCAAAGCCTGCACATAAGAGTGATCAGTAGTTAGTTGCCTAATTATATTTTTTCTAATTCTATAAAGTCTACTATCTCCAATATGACCTATATATACTCTATTACCAAAAGTAATCGCTAAAATGACAGTAGTGCCCATCCCTTTATATGTTTCATCTTTTTCTGCAATTTCGTAAATTTCTTTATTAGCACGACTAATTGCACCTCTAATCAAATCGTTTATTTGATCTTCAACTAATTCTATATCATATATATTTTCATTTATATAAGACTTTATCGCACTTATTGCTGTCGTACTTGCAATCTCTCCGGCCATTTACACCGCCCATGCCATCGGCAATTATGAAGTATTTTACATTTTCAAAATCATCGCATATAAAAATACTGTCTTGATTTTGCTTTCTAGTTCTTCCTATGTCTGTAAGCCCGAAAAAGTTCATCCTCTCACCTCGTTTCCATAAGTTATTATATATTTAATTATATTGTATGTCTACATTTTTTATTCTTTTGATAGTTCTCTTTTATCTCTAACTAATTGACCACAAGCAGCACTAATATCACTGCCTAGCTCTCTTCTAACTGTTGCAACAATTCCTCTGTCATTTAAAGTATCTCTAAACATAAGTATTTTCTCCGTACTACTCTTTTCATACTTTCCGCCTTTAATCTTATTAACTGGAATAAGATTAACATGACAAAGCATGCCTTTTAAAAGTCTTGATAAATGAATTGCATCTTCTCTACTATCATTTACACCATCAACTAAAGCATACTCAAAAGTTATTCTTCTATTAGTAATTTCTAAATATTTTTTACAAGCTGCTATAACCTCAGATATATTATATACTTTATTTATTGGCATCATATCTGTACGAACTTCATCTCTACTACTATGAAGAGAAATACATAAATTACATTGAATATTTTCTTCTGCAAGTTTTAAAATTTTAGGTACAATTCCACAAGTAGAAATACTTATATGTCTTGCACCAATATTTAAACCTTTTGGGTCGTTAATCAATCTAATTGCTTTTATAACATTATCATAATTATCTAGTGGCTCGCCGATTCCCATAAATACAACATTTGAAATCGTAACTCCAGACTCTTTTTGAACAGCCAAAATTTGTCCTACAATTTCACCAGGAGTCATATTTCTAACAAAACCAATCTTCGCAGATGCACAAAAATTGCACCCCATTTTACAACCGATCTGATTAGAAATACAAGCTGTATATCCATATTTATATTGCATCAAAACACTTTCTATAGCATGACCATCGTTTAGTTCAAACAAATATTTTATTGTACCATCTTTAGATTTTTGAAAATCTAATAACGTAAGTTGTTTAAGCACAAAATTTTGCTTTAACTTTTCTATTAACTCTTTAGAAATGTCCGTCATCTCATCAAAAGAATCAATGCCTTTATAAAGCCAACTAAATATTTGCTTAGCTCTATACTTTTTCTCGCCCATCCTTACTAATGTTTCTTCGAGTTCTTCATAATTTAAATCTCTAATATTTACCATACTACTCTCCATTTCTCATAAAAGAACTACATATCTTAATATCTTTAACTTCGATAAATATTTTATGTTCGTTCTAACAAAGCAATATAAAATCCGTCAGTATTATCTATGTGAGGATATAATTTTACTTCTTCTATAAGTTTAAAATCTTCATGCTTAGATAAAAACTTTTCTATTTGCAAATGATTCTCTTCTTCGAAAACTGTGCATGTACTATAAACCATCTGGCCACCATTTCTTAAATATTTCGAACATGTTTCAAGTATCTTTTCTTGAACCTCAACTAATGTCAAAATATCTTCAGGATTCCTTGTCCATTTTATATCAGGCTTTTTCCTAATAACACCAATACCTGTACATGGAACATCTAATAAAATTTTATCGTAATATTTTTCAAAAGCTGGAGAATATTCTGAAGCATCTTTTTGAGTTGCATTTATTATGCTTATATCTAACTTGTTTGCTAAATCTTTAACCAGTTTCACCCTATGTTCATGAATATCCCAAGCATCAATTTTTCCAATATTTTTCATTAACTCTGCTAAGTAAGTAGTTTTACCGCCAGGTGCACTACATGCATCTAGCACTTTCTCGCCACTTTTAGGATTTAACTTTAATGCAGCAAGTTGTGCCGCTTCATCTTGTACTGTATAAAATTTATCTGAAAAATCATTAATCTTTTTAATGTATATACTATCTGGTAATTTACCTTTTTCACATTCAAATCCTTTAAGCTGTAATAATTTTAGAAGTTCATCGCGTGTTGTTTTAAGTGTATTCGCTCTAAGAGTTATGCATGGTTTAACATTATTTGCGGTCAAAAGTAATGTTACAAACTTTTTATCATGTTCTGTCAATAACTTGTCTACAAGCCATAAAGGATGTGAAGTGATAATTGATATTAGTTCATCTTCTAATATTGGCTGTGTAGAAAGATAATCTAGAAGTTTATCCAGTTCGTTTTTCTCTATCTTTCTAAGTATCGCGTTAGTGAATCTACTAGAAGCTTCATGCCCATATCTCTTAGCAAGTTTTACGCTTTCATTAACAGCAGCACTAACTGGGATCTTATCTAAAAAAACTATTTGATATATTCCAATTCTTAAAATATTTAAAATCCAATCAGATATCTTGTTAATTTTGATACTTGAATATCTTTTTATAATCGCATCCAAAGTTATCTTCCAAGTTATCACACCATAAACAAGTTCTGAAGCTAGTGCTTTGTCTAATGGGTCCATATCAGTTTTAGTAAATTCTTTGTCTATTTCTATATTTGAATAGCTTTCTGCATTTTCTATCTTATAAAGAATATTTATTGCTAATTCTCTTGATGTCATAAAATCTCCTTTCTATAGGTCCTTTGGTCTTTCTTTTGTAACACCAAAATAATACAAAATTGCATCAACAATTCTATCGCAAGATTTACCATCACCGTAAGGGTTTGTCGCCTTGCTCATTTTTGCATATTCATTTTTATCTTTTAAAAGTTTTGTTGCTTCTTCTACAATTTTCTTTTTATCAGTTCCAACAATTTTAACCGTTCCAGCATATACAGCTTCTGGTCTTTCTGTTTCTGTTCTTAATACAAGTACAGGTTTTCCTAAAGATGGAGCTTCTTCTTGAATTCCTCCTGAATCTGTAAGAACCATATAAGATCTATTTATTAAGTTGTGAGTTGTAATAACATCCAAAGGCTCTATCAAATGAACATTTGGAATGTCACTTAAAACTTCTCTTGCTACTTCTTGAACTGCTGGGTTTAGGTGAACCGGATAAACCACTTCAACATTTTTATTTTTAGTTGCTATTTCTTTAACAGCTTCACAAATATTTCTTAAAGGTTCGCCTAAATTTTCTCTTCTATGTGCAGTCATAAATATAACTTTTTTCTTGTAATCTAATTTAGATAAAACTGGGTGATTAAAAACAAAATCTTTTTTTACAGTAGTACTCAATGCATCAATTACTGTATTACCTGTTATATAAATCAAATCTTCAGATATTTGCTCTTTTAATAAATTGTCCTTGTTATTTTTTGTTGGTGCAAAATACAAATCAGCAAGCTGTGTAACAAGTTTTCTATTCATTTCTTCTGGATAAGGAGAATATTTATCATAAGTTCTTAATCCGGCTTCTACATGTCCAACTCTAACCTTGCAATAAAATGCTGCAAGACCTGCTACAAACGTAGTTGTTGTATCACCATGAACTAAGATAATATCTGGTTTTTCTCCTTCAATAACAGGATATAATCCTTCTAACACACTAGCTGTAATATGTGTAAGAGTCTGTCTACTTTTCATTATGTCTAAATCATAATCAGGAACTACATTAAATGCTTTTAACACTTGGTCTAGCATTTCTCTATGTTGAGCCGTTACACATACAACTGTATCAATATCTTTATTTTCTTTAAGCTTTAAAACAAGCGGACACATTTTAATTGCCTCTGGTCTTGTTCCAAAAATAGTCATAACTCTAATCTTTGCATTTACATTTTTTTCTCTCACTGGTACATGCACCTCTCTTTGTTTTTTCTTATCTGCAATCTCTTTTGAGCCAACAACAGTTAAAATAGCAAGCATTAATAAAAGTGCTACAGCTTTCCAAATATTACTTTCAAAAGCAACGACAGCAAATATTCCTAAAACAGCAGTTACACTATATAAAATTATTACTACTTGTCTTTGAGAAAGACCAGCATCCATTAACTTATGATGCAAATGACCTCTGTCTGCTTGCATAATAGGTTTATGATGAGCTATTCTTCTTCCTATTGCAAATAAAGTATCAAAAATTGGTAACCCTAAAATAATAACAGGTAAAACAATTGCCATAAGAGTATAAGTTTTTGCAAGTCCAATCATAGACACTGTAGCAAGTGTAAAACCTAAAAAGTTAGAACCTATATCACCCATAAAAGTCTTTGCAGGATTAAAATTATATGGTAAGAAACCAATAAGTCCACCAAGCAAAGCAGAAACTAAAATAAATACAGATGCTCCTGCACCGTTTAAAATAAATATCACAAGCATCGAAAGTGTTGATATAGCTGAAACACCAGTTGCAAGACCATCTAATCCATCTATCAAATTAAATGCATTAGTAACACCTACAATCCAACAAAAAGTAATAATGATAGAAACTATATCATTTAGTCCATATAAATCAAGAAATGGAATCTCGACATAAAAAATACGTACTCCACTTAAAATAACACAAATTGCAGCTATGGATTGTCCAAGAAGTTTCACCCATGGTTTTAAACCTTTCGCATCATCTATAAAACCCGTCATCGCAACAATCGCAGCTCCTAAGAAAAATCCCATAAGATTTATATTGTCATTTACCTCATAAGTTGCAAAAACAAACAAACAAGAAATTAAAAACGACATTATAAAAGCTAGTCCACCAAGCCTTGGCATAGGCTCTTTTTGAATTTTTCTTGCATCATTTGGAATATCCATAATACCAATTTTCTTAGCAAGTTTTATCGTTAGAGGCGTAAAAATCGCCGCCATCACAGCGGATAAAGTAAATGCTATAATCATATTTATTACCATAAAATTTCACCCTATTACCTTTCAATCATATTAACTCTTTTTTCATGTCTTCCACCTAAAAATTTGCTGTTTAACCATATTTCAATAATTTTAACAGCTTCATCTTTAGACATCATAGAAGCAGGAAGAGCAATAACATTTGCATTATTATGTTCTTTACAAAGATGAGCAACTTCCTCATTAAAACAAAGAGCACATCTTATACCCTTTACTTTATTTGCCGCAATACTCATACCAATTCCAGTCTTACAAATAAGTATACCAGCTTCGCATTCTCCTGAAGCCACACTGTCAGCCACTTTAAATGCGTATTCTGGATAATCTACACTTTCTTGCGAATTAGTTCCAAAATCTTTAAATATCACTTTGCTATCAAAATATTTAATGATAGCATCTTTTAATTCAAAACCACCATGGTCTGCACCAATAGCAATCATTTAGCACCTCCCAAAATTAAGTTTGCACTCCTAAATATTATATACCAAATATAAATTTTTTCAATAGCTAGATTTACTTGATTTTGAGGCATTATTTATATATAATTTACTTATATTTTATGCAAAGGAGACCAAATATGGAAAAAATTGATATATTAGGTATAAATTTTGATAACGTTTCAATGGCAGAAGCAGTAGAAAAATGCGAGAAATTTCTAAATTCAGATAAAGGCAACCTTATAGTAACACCAAATCCCGAAATCGTCATGAAAGCCAAAGACGATGCAGAATTTAAAGATATAATAAACTCAGCAGAACTAGTAATTCCAGACGGAATAGGAATAATAAAAGCAGGTAATATCCTTGGGACCCCGTTAAAAGAAAGAGTTGCAGGTTACGACCTAATATGTAACCTACTAGAAAAATACAAAGACGGTTCAAAAACATTCTACTTTTGGGGAAGCAAACCAGGATATGCAGACGAAGCAAAACAAAACCTAGAGCAAAAATATCCAAACATAAAAATCGTAGGCACACACACCGGATACTTTAAGCCAGAAGAAGAAAGCAAAATAATAGCCGAAATAAAAGAGCTAAAACCAGACATACTACTAGTAGGAATAGGCTTTCCAAAACAAGAAAAAACCATAAACAAATACAAAAACGACGGTTTCTTCAAAATCGGAATAGGCTGTGGTGGAAGCATAGATGTACTTGCAGGCAGAGTTAAAAGAGCCCCAAAACTATTCATAAAACTTCACTTAGAATGGTTCTACAGACTCCTAAAACAACCTAGCAGATTTAAAAGAATGCTCGTTTTACCCAAATTCATTCAGGAAGTTAAAAAAACAAAAAAATCATAAAATTCCAACCTATAGGTAAAAGTTCATAGATAGTTAAATTTAACCATCTATGAACTTTTACCTCTTACTCTATTTTAATTCAACTTTCAAATTCTCAATCCTGTTATTTCTGTTTATTATGAAACTTACCGTATCCCCCACCTCTTTTTCATATATATACCTTCTCAAATCCGTAACCTTATCAAGTTCCACCCCATCAACACTAATCAAAACATCCCCCTTCCTTATTCCAGCCTTATCAGCAGCCCCAAGCTTACTCACATCAGTAACATAAAGCCCCTTTTCAATATTCTTATTAGACTTCGTATATTTCACAATCTCCTTATCATAGACAAACATGCCAAGCTTTGCCTCTTTAATCTTCTTACCATTTTCAATCTTATTCAATATCGGCAAAACAATATCTATTGGAACGGCAAACCCCATCCCTTCTGCTGAGGTAATCTTAACAGTATTTATCCCAACAACTTCACCACTTAAATTTATCAAAGGTCCCCCACTATTTCCAGTATTTATGCTCGCATCCGTTTGAATAAGATCTTCCATAAGAACAGTATTACCATTCTCCTCAAATTGCAAAGTCCTATTTAAACCACTTACAATCCCCTTAGTCGTCGTTCTTTGAAACTCTACTCCAAGAGGATTACCAATAGCTAAGACCTCTTCACCAATCTTAAGATTATCCGAATTTCCAATCTTCGCCGGAACTAAATTTTTCTTATCTATCTTCACTACCGCCAAATCAACATTTTCATCACACCATATAACCTTTCCTTGAGCAGTCTCCCCATTTTCAAGATTTACAATCAAGCGAGTATTAGCACTTCTTGCCAAGTGTTGATTCGTCAAAATATATCCATCTTCGGATACTATCACGCCCGTTCCCAGTCCCCATTTTTCTGTCAATGATATATCAAATATGCTCTCCTCATTTGCTTTTAGCATACTTATGCCAACAACACTCTGCATAACATCTTCAACCACATCTGTTAACTTTCTTTCCTCTACAACTTGAAAATTTGAATATTGAACCTCATTTGACAAACGCTTTACTTCTTCACCACCTGTAATGACAGTAAGATACGTTTGAGCAAAATAAGACCCGGCAACAGCAATTAAAAAAGTCACTAACAAAAACGGCCAACTTTTCTTTTTTCTCATTCCATATCCTTGATAATTATACATCTCATCCACCTCATATTAAGCTTTTCCACATTTGCAAAATTTAAACATTATTTTAGAGTTGAATTTCTAATAACTTTGAAATATAATTTACTTGTGTATAAAACTTTTAATTTCAGGAGGTTATATGAGATTACGTGATAATATACAAAAAGAAAACTATAAAATACTTGTTGTCGACGATGAACAAGGAATTATAGATTCTTTATCAATATTTTTAAATAAATACTATTTCAAAGGTATGACTGATCCTTTGGCTGCTATAGAATTACTAAAACAAGAACATTTTGATTTGCTAATCTTAGACTTTTTAATGTCACCTATTCATGGAGATCAAGTTGTTGAAGAAATAAGAAAATTCAATAGAGATATATACATCTTGCTATTAACTGGTCATAAAGACTTAGCTCCACCACTTGAGACTATTAAAAAGCTAGATATTCAAGGATATTGTGAAAAATCAGATAAATTTGATCAAATATTGTTACTTATCGAATCAGGATTAAAATCAGTTGAGCAACTTAGAATAATCAAGGATATCAACGAAAAACTTGAAGATGCATACACTTCTTTACGTGAAGCTTACCACGGAACCATGGAGACTCTTAGACTTGCTGTTGATGCAAAAGATACATATACTGCTGGACATTCTGACCGTGTAGCATATTATTCAAAACTGATTGGCGAAAAACTTGGAATGTCTGAAGAAGACTTGCAAACTTTATACGAAGGTGCATTATTTCATGATATAGGAAAAATAGGTATACCAGATTCTGTACTAAAAAAGAACGGACCTTTATCTGATGATGAATATGATGATATCAAAACTCATCCTTCAATCGGTGCACACATCTTAATGCCTGCAAAAATATTTAATAACTTAATACCAATTGTTGCATCACATCACGAAAGGTACGATGGCAAAGGGTACCCTGCAAAACTTTCTGGTGAAAACATCCCTTATATGGCAAGGATAGTTGCTGTAGCCGACACATTTGATGCAATGACTTCTGACAGAAGTTATCGTCCTAGATTCACACTTATAAAAGCGCTAGACGAATTAGAACGTGTTAAAGGCACACAATTAGACCCTAGTATGGTTGATGCATTTTTACTAGTAATGAAAGAAAAAAAAGACCAAATAGAAAAGGATTTAGATATCGAATTTGTACATAGAATTGATGACTAAAAAATTTTGAGAAACTCAGAAAACGAGAAAAAGGGACGGCGAGAAAAGGGGACGAGAAAAGGGGACGGAGGAAAATTCTCACTTTTAAGAAAAAGGGACGGACCTTC
>OIEN01000393.1_pt1 | contig 28058 bp, 25 predicted proteins | sample 1581741 | NCBI WGS metagenome assembly OIEN01 (sample SAMN01760944, study PRJEB22395) | human gut metagenome | reverse complement strand
ACCAATACAATTGGAGGTTGCGACACACAAGGTGTAAAAAAACAAATATATTGTATCTATGGCGAATTGGAATATGAAAGCAAATTACAATTTACCTTATTTCTAGGTTTGCGTATTTTGCCATTAAGCGTTTATGTCCAACTTTTTCAAATATTATATCTAATTTTAAATCGTTTTCTTCTTGCTCTATTTCGTTTATTATTCCCTCACCAAATTTTTTATGGAATACTGTTTGCCCCATTTTATATTTTGATAGGTCTACATCTATATCTTGTTTTGCAGCTACTGTTTTTAAGAAACTTTCTGCTGTTTTAAATTGATATGTAGGTTGTTTTTTCTCACTTATGTAAGACATATTGCCCCAAGTAGGAGTACTTTTTCCGTATTTCCATTGTACTCCATAATTATCTTCAGTCTCTAAATGTGATTTTGTTTCATCAATATCTCCGTCTAGCAATTCTTTTGGAATCTCTCCTACAAATCTTGATATTTTATTGCATGTTGTTGAACCAAATATGGTTCTTTGTTTTGCGCATGTTAAATATAAATACTGTTTAGCTCTTGTTATTCCAACATATGCAAGTCTTCTTTCTTCTTGTAGTTCTTTTTCTTCTCCTATTGACCTGTAGCTTGGGAATAACCCTTCCTCCATTCCAACTAAGAATACTACTGGGAATTCTAGCCCTTTTGCACTATGAAGTGTCATAAGTGTTACAGAATCTTCGTTTTCATCCATTCCATCTACATCACTTGTAAGTGTAATACTCTCTAAGAATTCTGCTAAAGAATTTTCAGACATTTCTTTTTCGAATTCCATTGCAACTGTTAAAAATTCTTCAATGTTTTCTATTCTTGCTTCTGCTTGTGCTGTGTTTTCTAGTTCTAGTGCTTTTGTGTATCCTGTTTTATTTAGTGTTTCTTTTATAAGTTCAGAAATTAGCATATCATCTTTTTTTGCATGCATTTCTTCTATTATATTTACAAACTCTCTTGAATTTAAGAATACTTTATTTAATCCAAATGTTTCAGCTTTTTTTATAACTTCATACATTGATATTCCATTTGTATTTGCTATTTCTTCTATTTTTTCTAAGCTTGTTTTTCCTATTCCTCTTTTAGGCTCATTTATAATTCTTTGCAAGCTTAGGTTATCTGCTGGGTTTTGAATTAATCTCAAATAACTAATTGTATCTTTTATTTCTTTTCTTTCATAGAATTTTTGTCCTCCTATAATTCTATAAGCAATATTTTCTCTTCTTAAAATATCTTCTATTGCTCTTGATTGTGCATTTGTTCTATAAAGTATTGTGAAATCTGAATATTTAAAATATTCTTCTCTCCTTAAATGTTCTATTTGTTCTACTATATAGCTTGCTTCATCATATTCGTTTTTTGCCACATGTAATTTTGGCATATTTCCTTCTTTATTTTCTGTCCATAAGTTTTTTTCGTATTTTTTTGGATTATGCTTAATTACTGCATTTGCAGCATCTAATATTGGTTTTGTTGACCTATAATTTTGCTCTAATTTTATTATTTTTGTTCCTGGAAAGTCTTTTTCAAAGTTTAAAATATTTGATATGTCTGCTCCTCTAAATGAGTAAATTCCCTGGTCATTATCCCCTACTACTGTAATGTTTCCATGTTTTGCAGATAATAGTGTAATTAAAGTAAATTGTGCTTTGTTTGTATCTTGGTATTCATCTACTAAAACATATCTAAATTTTTCTGAATAATATTCTAGTATGTCTGGATTTTCTGTTAATATCTGGATTGTATAATTTATAATATCGTCAAAGTCTATACTATTATTTTGTTTTAGTTTTGATTGATATAAACTATATACTTTTGCAATAGTTTCTTTTCTATATTCTCCATTTGCTTTTACAGTATATTGCACTGGTGTTAACATTTCGTTTTTTGCATTGCTTATTTCTGATAAAACCCCTCTATCCGTAAATATTTTGTCATCTATATTTAATTCTTTTAAGCATTGCTTTACTAATGATTTTTGGTCTGATGCATCAAATATTATAAATGATGAGTCAAACCCTATTCTATCTATAAATTTTCTTAATATTCTAACACAAATAGAGTGGAATGTTCCTATCCACATGTCGTTTGTGGCTTGCCCTCCAACTAAGTTCTCTATTCTTTGTTTCATTTCGTTTGCGGCTTTATTTGTAAATGTTATTGCAAGTATGTTCCACGGTTTTACGTTTTTTTCATTTATTAAATATGATATTTTGTGTGTTAATACTTTGGTTTTTCCGCTTCCAGCTCCTGCTATTACAAGGCTTGGGCCTTCTGTATTTATTACTGCTTCATATTGTTTATCATTTAGTCCTTCTAATATGTTTTGCATTTTTAAATCTCCTTTTTATTTATAATTGTAGGGTATCCTTTCTCAGCCTACCTTTTGTATGATTTTCTAAAAAATTAAATTCTCCAAGGCATACGCGGGTCTTCCCCCGCCTCAAAGGGCTGTCAAATTTAATTTTTTATAAAATATACAAAACGGCTGAGATTATATCTAATTTCTATCCTCTAATTTCTAAATAATCTCAATTATATGCTCTGGTGTTTTTGGTTTTTCTAGGGCAATTTCATATGCCTCTAAAACGTCTTTTACTGCTTGTTTGCCTTTTTCTTCATCATTTGCATGTACATATGCTAAAACATCTCCCTCATTTACTGGGTCCGATATTTTTTTATTTAGTAATATTCCTACTGCTTTATCTATACTGTCTTCTTTTTTTACCCTTCCAGCTCCTAAGTGTACTGATGTTACTCCTATTTTTTCTGCATTTAATTTTGTTACATACCCATTTTTAGGTGCTACTACTTCCATTATGTATTTTGCTTTTTCAAATTTATTTGTATCTTCAATATAACTTATGTCTCCACCTTGATTTTCTACTAATTCTATGAATTTTTTTAGTGCTGCTCCATTTTCTATTTGTGTCATTATTTTTTGTCTGTTTTCTTCTAAGTTATCTCCATTACCAGAAAGTTTTATTATATAGCTTCCTATTGTTAATATTATTTCTTTTACATCTTCTGGTATATTGCCTTTTAAGCATTCTATTACTTCCATTATTTCTAGTGAATTTCCTACAGCATATCCTACTGGTTCATCCATATTTGTTAATACACATACTGTTTCTTTATTTGCTAAGTCTCCTATATTTTTCATGATGTGTGAAAGTTCTTCTGCTTCTTCTTTTGTTTTCATAAATGCTCCGCTTCCAACAGTTACATCTAATACTATTTTGTTTGCTCCTGCTGCTATTTTTTTACTCATTATACTTGATGCAATAAGTGGTTTGTTTCCTACGCAGTTTATTGAATCTCTTAGTGCATATAATTTTTTATCTGCTGGTGCAAGGTTTCCTGTTTGCCCGATTATGCTTATTCCGATTTTTTTTACATTTTCTATGAATTCCTCTACTGTTGTTTCCACATTATACCCAGGAATTGATTCCAACTTGTCTATTGTTCCTCCTGTAAATCCTAGTCCTCTTCCAGACATTTTTGCAACTGGTATTCCTAGTGAGGCAATTATTGGCATTATTATTAAAGTAATTTTATCTCCAACCCCACCTGTACTGTGTTTGTCTACTACTATTTCTCCTACTGATGATAGGTCTAGTACGTCTCCTGAGTGTGCCATTTCCAATGTTAGGTTTGTTGTTTCCTCATTTGTCATTCCATTTATGTATATTGCCATTACTAGGGCTGCTGCTTGGTAGTCTGTTATATTTCCTTTTACATATTCTGTTATGAAGTAGTGTATTTCTTCTTTTGTTAATTGGTTGCCATCTCTTTTTTGGGCTATTATATCTTGAATATTCATGTTTATACCTCCTATTATTTATTTTTCCTTTAAAAGTCCATCATATCTTGCTGGAACTTATATAAAATTTTTTATAAACGTTTTCCTGTGTAGTGGGCAAGGTCCGTTTTCTTTTATTGCTGTTATATGTGCTGCTGTTCCATATCCTTTGTGTTTTGCGAACCCATATTCTGGATATACTTCATCATATTCTCTCATTATTCTATCCCTTGTGACCTTTGCTACTATTGATGCTGCTGATATGCTATATATTTTTGCATCTCCTTTTATTATAGATGTATATGGTATTCCTTTTGTATCTATATGTTCTAATGCATCTACTAAAATTCTTTCCGGCTTTATTTTTAAATTTCCTAATGCCTGTGTTAGAGCTTTTTTGGTAGCATTTAGTATGTTTATTTCATCTATTTCTTTTTCTGTAACAATTCCGTGTACTCCATGCCAAGGCTTCTTCAGTTATTTGTTCATATAATTTTTCTCTTTTAGTTTCTGAAATTTTTTTCGAGTCATTTATTCCTTCAATAAAGGAATCTGGCTTCATAATAACTATTCCAACAACTACTGGTCCAGCCAACGGTCCTCGACCCGCTTCATCGATTCCAGCAATATATTTTAGTCCACTTTCGTGTAATTTATTTTCGTATTCTTTTAATTTTTTTAGTCTTTCTTCTTCTCTTTCTTTCATTTATTTCTCCTATACACTTTGCATTTGACTTAGTGAATAATATGTATTTCCTTCATAAGTATATCCTAATGAATAATAAACTTCTCCTGTTGAGTAGTCTATAACAAAAAAGTCTTCTGTTGTTATTTCTACATCTATATTGTTATTATCCATTGCAGTTTGTTCCCATATATATAAATTTGAAGTATCTTCAAGTTCATCTAATGTTGGCTGTAATAGAGTTAAATTATAATTAGTTGCATCTGATAATTTTACCATTCCAGTATTATCATAGGCTTCTCCAAATGATTCTTTATCTACAACAATTTGAGCTCTTCCTTTAATTAATAACATTGTTGTTTTTATATCTTCTAATTTTGCTCTTTGAACTTCTTTTACTCCAAATTGTATTGTTACACTTGCTAAAATTAGCACTATTATTATTGTTATCATTAGCGCAACTATTGTTATTCCATTGTTCTCTTTCATTTTTTCTCTCCTACATTTATTTTTTCTATATTATTATATATGTATAAAAGTTTTTTTTCAATATGATTTTTTTATTTTAGTCTTTTTTTAATATTCAATTTGTATTATAATTATATTTTAAGGGAGTGATTTTATGGATGATAATTTTTATCAAAAATTTGACGAAGAAAGTAAAAAGTCAAAAACTTCAGCTTCTAATATATTGGTACCTTTTGTTTCTGGTGTGCTAGGAGCCACATTAGTTGTTGGGACTTGCTTTGGAGTACCAAGCATAAGAAGTAAATTATTATCAAATAACGAGGTTGTATCTGAATCTTCAATTGTTACTCAAGTTTCTTCTACACCTACAGCGATTTCTTTAAGTAATTATTCTGATACAGCAGTATATGCAGCAAACAAAGTTTTACCTTCTGTTGTAGGTATTTCTATTTCATATAATGTGAGTGCTTTCGGTATGACTCAAACTGCAGAAGCTACTGGTTCTGGTATTATCATTACTAATGATGGTTACATTTTGACTAATAACCATGTTGTTAGTTCATCAGATTCTTCTTATTACTATCAGGTATCAAAAGCAGCAAAGGTTACTGTTTCTTTATATGGTAGTGATGAAAAATATGATGCAACTATTATTGGTACAGATGAGCAAACAGATTTAGCAATTATTAAAATTGATGCAAATAATTTAACTCCAGCTGAACTTGGAGATTCTTCTTCTATTAAAGTTGGCGAATTTGTGCTTGCCATAGGTAATCCTCTAGGTTTAGATACTTCTGTTACATCTGGTATAATCAGTGCTCTAGAAAGAGATATATCTACTAGTGATGGTACAACTTACCATGTACTACAAACAGATTGTGCTATAAATTCTGGAAATAGTGGTGGTGCTTTAGTTAATAGTAATGGTCAAGTAATTGGAATTAATACTTTGAAATTATCTGGAACAGGTATTGAAGGTGTTGGTTTTGCAATTCCTATCAATGATACAATTGACGTTTTTGAACAATTAATTAAACATGGTAAAGTTTTAAGACCTTATATAGGAATTTCTGGCAGCAATCTATCTGAAACTACTGCACAACGTTATAACTTGCCAGTTGGTATTTATGTAGAAGATATTTCTGAAAATTCTGGTGCTTCAAATAGTGATTTAAGAAAAGGTGATGTTATCACTGCTGCAGATGGCCAAAATATTACTACTATGAAAGAATTAGATGCTATAAAGAATGCAAAAGAAATTGGAGCTACAATAAGATTAACAGTTTACCGTTCTGGTAATTATTTAGATATAGAAATTACTTTAACGGAAATGCCATAATATTAGTTGAGAAAAAAAGTACAAATATTAGCCGTTTTGTATATTTTATAAAAAATTAACATTCGACAGTCCTTTGAGACGGGGGAAGACCCGCGTACGCCTTGGAGAATTTAATTTTTTAGAAAATCATACAAAAGGTAGGCTGAAAATATTTGTACTTTTTTTATTTTTGTACTATTACTACATCAACTGTTTCTGTTGCATTGTTATTTCCATATGCAAATATTATGTATATTTTTCCGTCTTGTCCTATATAGTAATTTTCTATATTTTCTATTAAATATTCATCTGACCTTACATCTCTTATATAAAGGTTATATTCTTGTGCTAGAGCTGTATCTGTATTTTCGCTTTTTCCTCTAATATAATTAATTATTTGAGCTTGTACTGCATTTTTATCTAGACTATTTAATTCCATATATTCTTTTAAACTTAAAAGTTTATTTTCTACTAAATCGTAATTATATGTTTTTACAATAATTCTTTGTGGTTCACTACCTTCTTTCAATGTTGCCTTAATAATTAAAGAAATTATATTGTTGTTTGTATATGTAATATAATCTACATGATATTTTGAGTATGCGGTATTTTCTTTTACTACTTCTAGTAATTTTTTTCCAAAGATATTAGTTATTTCGTCGTTTACTGCATTAGCTGTATCTGTTTCTATATTTAATAACGGAACATGTGCTTTTACATCATATCTGCCTTCTTCAATTTTTTCCATTTTATAAGACAAAGTTACAGCTTCATTTTTATTTTCTGAATATTCAAGATTTTCAAATAGTTTTTTAAAATTTTCTTCAGCATTAATTATTGCTTCTTCCTTTTCTCTAGCTATATCATCCTGTTTTTTATTAAATAGGAATAATCCTGCTGCAACTAAGCTAAGAATTATAAGAATTACTACTAATGTAATTACTAATATTTTTTTCGTTCTCTTCATAAAACACCTCATTAATTTTAAGAATTAAATTGTATTTTGTTTTCATATTCCGATTCGCTAGCCCGACGAGATTGGGCGGACATTTTCAAATTTTTTTAGGATCCGATAATCTACAATTTATAAACATTTAGAATTATATCATTAAACTATTGTTGTTTCAATATTTTTCTTGACTAACTTAAAAAATTAATGTATGATATAGAATGTAGATTTATAGATAAGGAGTATGAAAATTTTTATGTTATGTTCAGTTTGCCATAAAAATACGGCAGTAATTTTTACAAAAAAAATAGATGGAAATGAAACTTCTACAGAAGGACTTTGCTATAATTGTGCAAAAGAAAGAGGCATAAATCCAGTAGACCTTTTAGTAAAACAAGCAAATCTTTCTGAAGATGAAATAAAAGATTTAACTTCTCAACTTGAGGGGTTATTTGGCGATATTGCAGAAGATATGGAGGATGATCCTTATAATTTAGAGGATTCTCCAAAAAGTGGAATTCCTTTAGGTTCAATTTTTTCTAATATGTTTGGCTCAAAAGCGAATGAACCTGATGAAGCATATAATGATAATAGAAAAAAAGTAAAAACTGAGAAAAGACCTAAAGAGAAGAAAAAAAGTTTCTTAGATATTTATGGAACTAATTTAACTAATAAGGCTAAAAATAATGAGCTAGATATGGTTATTGGAAGAGATAATGAAATTGAAAGAATTATTCAAATTTTAAATAGACGTTCTAAAAATAATCCATGCTTAATTGGTGAGCCAGGCGTTGGTAAAACTGCCATTGCAAATGGATTGGCTATTAGAATTGCAAATCAAGAAGTTCCTGCAAAACTTTTAAATAAACAAGTTTACCTTTTAGATATGACCGCTGTTATTGCGGGTACACAATTTAGAGGTCAATTCGAGGGAAGAATGAAAGCAATAATTGATGAGTGTAAACAAGCCAAAAATATCATATTAGTTATTGATGAAATTCATAATATTATTGGTGCTGGTGATGCAGAACATTCTATGAATGCTGCAAATATTTTAAAACCATCACTTGCAAATGGAGAAATCCAGTTAGTTGGTACTACAACTTTAAAAGAATATAGAAAATATATAGAAAAAGATTCTGCTTTAGAACGTAGATTTCAACCTGTTTTGGTTGAAGAACCAAATGTTGAATCTAGTATTGAAATTTTAAAGGGGATTAAAAAATATTATGAGGATTTCCACAAGGTAGTAATTTCTAATGATGTAATTGTTCAAACCGTAAAAATGTCTGAAAAATATATTCATGATAGATTTTTACCAGATAAAGCAATTGATGTTCTTGATGAAGCTTGCTCTAAGTTGAACTTAGGAAATAAAGCTCTTTATGAGTTAGAAATATTAAATAATCGTTTGGCTAAAATTCAAGCAGAAAAAGAAGATGCTGTTGAATCTGATTCTATTGAAGATTATCAAAAAGCAGCAGATTTAAAAACTGAGGAATGTAATATTTTAGATAGAATAGAAGAGATAAACAAAAATCTAAGCCCTTCTTATTTAACAGTTCAAGATATTGCAGAAGTTATTGAACGTATTACAAAAATTCCTGTAAGTAAAATTACAGAAGCAGAAACTCATAAATTATTAAACCTAGAAAGTAATTTGCACAATAGAATAATTGGTCAAGATAAAGCTGTTTCTGCTGTTGCAAGAGCAATTCGTAGAAGTAGAGCTGGTCTTCAAAGTTCTAAAAGACCACCTTCATTTATTTTTGTTGGTCCAACAGGTGTTGGTAAAACAGAACTTGCTAAAACTTTAGCATATGAAATGTTTGGTAGTGAAGATTCAATAATTAGAATAGATATGTCTGAATATATGGAAAGCCATTCAACTGCTAAATTGATTGGTTCACCTCCAGGATATGTTGGTTATGATGATGCTGGTCAATTGACAGAAAAAGTTAAAAGAAAACCTTATTCTATTATTCTTTTAGATGAAATTGAAAAAGCTCACCCAGATATATTTAATTTATTACTTCAAGTTTTAGATGATGGAAAACTTACAGATTCTCAAGGAAATACTGTTAGTTTTGAAAATACAATAATTATTATGACATCTAATGCAGGTTCAAATTTAAATAATAATTCAATTGGTTTTGGTAAACAAACTATTGATAGTGCAAAAGTTGAAGAGGCTTTAAAAAATACATTTAGACCAGAGTTTTTAAACAGGGTAGATGAAATTGTTGTTTTTGATAGTTTAACTAAGAAGCAATTATTAGAAATAGTAGATTTATTATTAAAATCAACTTCTGAAAGCTTAGCTAATAAAGATATTACTTTATCTGTATCAAATTCTGCTAAACAATTTATTTTAGATAAAGGTACAGATTTAAAATATGGTGCAAGACCTTTAAGACGTGCTATTCAAAAATATATTGAAGATGAGATTTCAGAAATGATATTAAGAGGAGAAGTTTTACCACTTCAAACTTTAACAGTTGATTGTAAGGATAATAAACTAACATTCAAAGTAAAATAGGAGGTTTGTATGAAAAAATATTTCAAATATGTTCCCAATATTTTAACTTTAATTAGATTTTTATTAATTCCACTAATACTCATATTACTATCACAAGGCAAATATATAGATGCAATCATTGTATTTTCTATTTCTGGTATAACAGATATTTTAGATGGAGTAATTGCCAGAAAATTTAATTTTATTAGTGATTTTGGCAAATTAATGGATCCTCTTGCAGATAAGTTTACTCAGATTTCTATGTTAGTTATGCTTACTGTAAAAAAAATAATACCACTTTGGATTGTAATAGTCGTATTTATTAAGGAATTTTGTATGATATGTGGAGCTTCTTTCCTTTATGGGAAAGAGCTTGTAGTATCTAGTAAATGGTATGGTAAAGCATCTACTACATTATTTTATATTGCAATAGTAGTATCTTTGATTTTAAAGGAATTAGAACCATCAATTCTTGCTAAACAAACTATTGTAGATAGTACAAGACCTTTGATTTTATATGCTGCTCACCCTATTTACTGTATTGCAGTATTTATGACTATATTTTCTCTTGGTATGTATATTAAGGCATTCTTTGTACAAGGGTATTTACAAAAGAAAGCTTAAATTAATTATTGCGGGTCGCTGTCCACGGCGACCCATACATTTACTCAAAATCTTCTAATAATTTATTTAATTTTTGTTGTGTATATACTCTTATGCCCTCTTTTAAATCTTCCTGGTCTGTTTCAGTTAAATATTTTGTTTCTATTTCTGTAGTTTTTATTATTTCATTTATTTTATCCTCATTATCCATATTATATATTGTAACAATTCCATCTACATCTTTTACTAAATAATGTTCATTACAAAATCCTTGTTCTTCTTTATATAATGTTACTTTTTCTGTACTAAACTCTTTTATTTCCCATTTTGGATATTTCTTTGCCAATTCTTCTTTTGTCATGTTTACCAAGCTTTTCATGTCTTTTCTCAAAGTTTTTATTAAATGGTCACATTGAACATAATATATCTCTTCTACCACTTCTGTATTTATAGATATTTTTTCTTCAGACATACTGGTTTGTATCTCTACTGTATTAGTATTATTTACTTTGTTATCATATACTACAACATTTTGAATGTCATTTTCTAACTGTTTTTTACTTTTTTCTTTATTGTATAAATGTACTCCCACAAAGAATCCTGTTATAATAGCTACTATTAAAAGTATTACTATCCATATGTTTTTTTTCACTAGAATCACCTATTAGGTATTATTGGCATTTTTTGCAAAAATATACAAATTACTATTTTATAAATTTTTTTATTCTAATTTTTCCATTTCTATTAATAACTATGTCTATTTCCCCCATTTCGTCTGTTCTATAAATTTTTGTACCACATTCACCTATTCTATTTATTACTTCACTATTTGGATGACCATATTTATTCTTTTTCCCGCACTCCTATTAATGCAATTTGTGGTTTTACTGCATTTATAAATTCCCCTGTTGATGAGGTTTTCGACCCATGATGGGCAATTTTTATAATTGTGGATTTTAAATTTTCTCCATATTCTTCTACTATTCTTTTTTCTGCTATTTGTTCTATATCTCCGGTAAATAGCATTTGAAAGTTTCCATAGGTTAGTTTTAGCACTATTGAATTGTTATTTAGAGGATTTTCAGTAATTAATTTATTCTTATTTGGCCATAATATGGTAAATGATATTTCCTTTTCTATATTAAATTTTTGGCCCGCTTCTGCCAATACAATTCTTACTTTTTTCTTATTCGCAATTTCTATTATTTGGCTACATTCTTTTGTTTTTTCCATTTGTTTGCTAATTATTAAATTCTTTACTTTTAAGGCCTCTAGTACTTCTTTTATCGCTCCACAATGGTCTGAGTCAAAGTGTGATATTATAACATAATCTAATATTTTTATTTTTCTTGCTAAAATATATGGTACTAAAATGTTTTTCTCTGCTTCTCCTCCATCTATTAATATTTTTCTTCCATGTGGAGTTATGGCAAGTGTGCTGTCTCCGTTGGCCTACATCTATAAAATAGATTTTTAATTTCCCATTATAATTGCTATATGGAATTTCTATAATTAATATTAAAACCAAAATAGTTATTGCTATTTTTTTATACTTTCTTTTTCCTTTATTACTTCTTATTTTTCCATCAGGGCAAGGTATTAATTTTTCACTATATTGGAAATAATATATTCCTACAAAAAGTATAATGTAATATATAACGATTGTAATTGTATTTGGGGTAATTACATAGATATTTGATAGTTTTAAGTTTCCACAAAATTTTGCTATTAGAATTAAAATTTTTAGAATCAAATTAAATATAATTCCTATTTTTCTTGATAAACTTAACCACACGAAAGAAAGTAACGTTACTAAATATCCTCCTATTATACATATTCCAAGTAATGGCATTGCCAGCAAATTTGATATTAAAAATGTAAAGGATATCGTGTTAAAATTTCTTATCATTATTGGTAATATTGCAATTTGCGCTGCAATTGGAATGCTAACAACTTTGATAATCTTTTGCAATCTGTTGTGCTTTGTGGTGGTAGGAAATTTTATAAATACAAGTCCTATTGTTCCTAAATACGATAATTGCATACTTACACTGTTTATATTATATGGGTTAAAAGTCAGCATTATCAGAGCTGAGATTATTATTGTCTTTGTTATATTGGCTTTTCTATGGAGCAGTTTTGAAACAATAAAAATTATAGACATTATGCATGCTCTTATAACAGAAACAGAGAAATTAGTTATAAAAATAAATACAATTAAAACTCCAATTATAAAAACATATCCACTTTTTTTGGGCATTTTGTTAATTGAAACAAAATAAGTTAGACCTAAAATAATATAAGAAACATGTGCTCCAGAAACAGCTAAAATATGAGCTAAACTGCTTTTCTGAAAATCTAATTTTAATTCATCTGATATATATGTTTTATCTCCAAGCATGAGACCAATTAAAAGTCCACTTGTTTCTGTTGGAAGTATATTTTTTATTTGTTCTATTATTTTATTTCTGGCACTATTACTTAGTTTTAAAATAATCATTGTATTATTTTTGGATTCAAGTTCTATTTTTTGTGCTTTTATTGTTCCATATATTTTTTCTGTTTGTAAATATTTTTTATAGCTGAATCCTTTATAATTTCTGCTGCTTTCCGGTTCATAAAATTCTCCTATAATTTTTACTTTGTCACCATATTCCAAGTTTAAATTCTTTTTTACATATAGAATAAATTTTTTATTTTTAAATTCTTCAGTTTTTCCTTTTATTGTATATGTATTATAATATTCATTTTCTTTTGGGTTACTTATAATCACCGCTTCTATTTCTATGTTTTCTTCTACTTTCTTATAGAAATCTTCGTATTTTTTATTCAGAAACATTATATATGTTGCAAAGACTAGAATTATTATTACTATTGTAATTAGGGTTTTTCTATTAATTATTATTCCTCCTTTTTTTGCCCCCTAAAAAAGGACAATACAAAAATGTATTGCCCTATATATTTTAATTTTTAATATGCTATTCTTCTTGCTGTATAATAATATGTATTGTAATATCCACTGTTTATTGTGTCTGTTACTACACCTCTTTTTGAGTTCGCTGCATGTATCATTGTTCCATTTCCTATATATATTCCTACATGACCTAGTGCTCCGCTTGATGTATTATTGAAAAATACTATATCTCCTGCCTGTAATTCAGATTTTGACACTGCTGTTCCTGTGTTTGCTTGAGCACTAAGAGAACGGCTTATACTATATCCGCATGATTTATATATATAATATATAAATCCAGAACAGTCAAATCCCGTACTAGGTGTTGTTCCCCCATATACATATCTGTATCCTAAATATTGTCTTGCAAATGAAACTATTTGGTCTCCTGCAGCACTGTTACTTGGTACTGTTGGAATCTCATTGTTAGCTGAATCCGTTGTTTTTTGTTCTTCGTCCTCTGTAGGTGCTTGTGCTTCAGTAGTTTCTGGTTGTCTTACCGCATTACCTCTGTTTGTTACAGTTGGTGTTTCTGAGATTAATGGTTTATAAATGTAACCTGTATAATCTCCATATGTTACTTTGTACCAGTCACCTGTTTGTGCTGTAATTGTAACTCCTGTGTTTAATATTAATGTAGTTACAATTTCTGTATCTGTGCTTGGTCCTTTTCTAACATTTACAGATGATGAATTTATATATCCTTTTGTAAAGCTTAAATCTGTGTTTTCTTCTGGTTGATTTGTAGGCGTTGTTTCTGGTGTTTCTACTGGAGTTTCCTCTGGTTCTGCTGGTGTAGTCTCTGGCTCTTGTGTTTCTGTAGTATCAGCATTATAATTATATGTTCTTATCCAACCAGTAACATTATTGTATGAAACATATGCCCAATTGTTTAATGTTTTTTCTATGTTTAGTTCTGTATTTGCTGGTATTGTTCCAATATTACTTGATGTAATTAATGGAAGTTTATATATTTTTGTTTCTGTTTTTGTAGTATTTGGATTATTATTCTCTACTGGATTATTATTTTCAGGTTGTTCTTCAACTGGTGCTTCTTCTACGACTTTTACATACTCTGCAAATAAATATCCTTCTTTTCCATCCACATTTACTTTATACCATTCACCTAAGTTTTCTAGTATCTCAAATTCTTTATCATTTGGTACAGTTGCAAGTGGTGCACTTGTCTTTGAAGCTTCTCCTCTTAGAACTAATCCTTGGCTTGTATTATATACTTTTCCTGTTGATGCAAATACTGTTGTTCCAAAAATTGCAAGACCTACTATTGTTGCCACACTTACTTTTTTCATTTTATTCATAAAAAGTCTCTCCTTACACAAAGAATATTATACAATTTTTGGCTAAAAATGTCAAGCGTTATTGTTTTTGTTCCTCATAGGCTTGTCTTACAGCTTTTGCAAGTTGTGCTGTACATGAAGTTGGTTTGTTTCCACATCTTATATCTTTAAACCATTCTTCTATTTGTTTTACAGTTTTTCCTTCCACAACTCTAGATATTGCAGCTAAATTTCCTGGACATCCACCTAGGAATGAAACATTTGTAATAATGTCCCCATTAATATCAAATTCAATTTGCATTGAGCATGTTCCTTGTGTTCTATATTTATATCTCATTTTAGTTCCCCCTTATTTTTAATTCTCCGTCATAATCCACTTCTATAGTTTCATTTGGGTGTACTTCTTGTTCTAGCATTTTTCTTGCAATTAGTGTTTCCAAACTCTTTTGCATAAACCTTTTTAGTGGTCTTGCTCCATATATTGGATTATAACCATTTTCTATTATATAGTCTTTTGCCGATTTGGTCAATTCTATTCTTAAATGTTTATCTTCTAGTCGTTTTTCTAAGTCTTTTACTAATAAATCTAGAACTTGTGATATTTGCTCTTTTGCTAATGGTTTGAAGAATATTATTTCATCTAATCTGTTTAAAAATTCTGGTCTAAAGCTTTGTTTTAATAAGCTATTTACTTGCTCTTTTGCTTCTTCTGAAAGTTCTCCTTTTTCGTTTATTCCTTCTAATATATATTCCGAGCCTAAATTTGATGTTAATATTATTATTGTGTTTTTAAAATCAACTGTTCTTCCTTGTGAATCTGTAATTCTTCCATCATCTAGTACTTGAAGTAATATATTAAATACATCTGGATGTGCTTTTTCTATTTCATCAAAAAGAACTACTGAATATGGTTTTCTTCTTACGGCTTCTGTAAGTTGTCCGCCCTCTTCATATCCTACATATCCTGGAGGCGCACCTATTAATCTTGATACTGAGAATTTTTCCATGTATTCAGACATATCTATTCTTATAATATTTTTCTCATCATCAAATAAACTTTCTGCAAGCGATTTTGCAAGTTCTGTTTTACCAACACCTGTTGGCCCTAAAAATAGGAATGAACCTATTGGTCTTTTACTATCTTGTATTCCAGCTCTTGACCTAATTATTGCTTCTGTTACTTTTTCTACTGCTTCGTCTTGGCCTACTACTCTTTTATGCAAAATTTCATCTAAATGTAAAATTTTCTCTCTTTCACTTTCCATTAGTTTAAATACTGGTATTCCTGTCCACTTAGAAATTATTTTACTTATTTCATCTTCTGTTACTTTATTTCTTAATAACTTATTCATGTTGTTATTTTCTTCTGCTATTTTTTCCTCTTGTTCTAACTCTTTCTGAAGTGCAGGAAGTTTTCCATATTTTATTTCAGCAGCTTTATCTAGCTCATAATTTCTTTCTGCTTTTTCCATTTCACTATTTAGTTTTTCAATATCTTCACGTATTTTTTGTACTTTTTCTATTTTTGTTTTTTCGTTTTCCCATTTTGCTTTCATTTCATTAAATTTAGATTTCATTTCTGATATTTCTTTTTGTATCTCTTCTAAACGTTTTTTAGAGAATTCATCTTTTTCCTTTTTTAATGAAACTTCTTCTATTTCATGTTGCATTATTTTTCTTGATATTTCATCCAGTTCTGTAGGCATTGATTCCATTTCTGTTTTTATTAATGCACATGCTTCATCTATTAAGTCTATTGCTTTATCTGGTAAATATCTATCTGTTATATATCTATTTGAAAGAACTGCTGCTGCAATTAATGCATTATCTGCAATTTTTACACCATGGTAAACTTCATATCTTTCTTTTAGTCCTCTTAATATTGCAATAGTATCTTCTACTGTTGGTTCATTAACCATTACATGCTGAAAACGTCTTTCAAGTGCTGGGTCCTTTTCTATATATTCTCTATATTCGTTTAAAGTTGTTGCACCTATACAATGAAGTTCTCCTCTTGCAAGCATTGGTTTTAAAAGGTTCCCTGCATCCATTGCTCCATCAGTTTTTCCTGCTCCAACTATTGTGTGTAATTCGTCAATAAATAGAATTATTCTTCCTTCACTTTTCTTTACCTCTTGTAAAACAGCTTTTAATCTTTCCTCAAATTCTCCTCTATATTTAGCACCAGCAACTAATGCACCCATATCAAGTGAAAATATTGTACAATTTTTTAAGCCTTCTGGCACATCTCCTCTAACTATTCTTAAGGCTAAGCCTTCTGCAATTGCAGTTTTACCAACACCGGCTTCACCAATTAAAACTGGGTTATTTTTTGTTTTTCTTGATAATATTCTTATAACATTTCTTATTTCATCGTCTCTACCTATTACTGGGTCTAATTTTTGTTTTCTTGCCATTTCTACTAAGTCTGTTCCGTATTTTTCCAATACATTATATGTTGATTCTGGATTATCGTTTGTCACTCTTGCATTCCCCCTTACTTCTAATAATACTTTTAAAAATTTGTTTTTATCAACCCCAAATTGTTTAAATAGTTGTTTTAAATTGCTACTTGCTTTTTCAAAAATACCAAGCATTATATGTTCTACTGAAACATATTCATCTTTCATATTCTTTGCAATTTTTTCTGCTTCATTCAAAGATTCTTCTGCTTCCCTTGAAAAATAGACTTGATTGTTTCCACTTATTTTTGGTTTATTTTCTATGTTTATTATTAATTCATTTTGTAACTCGTCACTTACATTCATTTTAGTAAATAATTGTTTTATTAAACTTTCTTTATCATCTATTAGAGCAAACAAAAGGTGTTCTTGTTCTACTTCTGAGTTACCATTTTCTTTAGCAATTTGGCTTGATTTTTGAATTGCCTCTATTGATTTTTGTGTAAATTTTTGAACATCCATATTTTACCTCCTAATATTAAAATTAGCAATCTATCAATTAGACTGCTAAAATTATATCTCTTTTTATGTAAAAAGTCAAGATTTTGTGATAAAATTTTTATAAAAAGAACCTCGCTTAAATAGCGAGGTTCTTCTTTTTTTAATGGCTACCAGTTGACGGTCTTGATAATGAACTCATTATCACGGGCCCAGCAAAGGATGGTAACGTCGCCGACCTGTGCGGAAAAGATATTCATCTGTCTTTCACCGTTCACCCAGTTCACCTTATCAGCAGAAACAGTATACGGGGTACGCTGGCTCATTACCATAGCAATTTTCTGCCTCATTGCTCCAGTTGCTGTAACCATGTAGGGATGTGCCATTTTGTTTTCCTCCTTAAATTAAAAAATATAGTGTAGCGTGTCCTCAAGTTGAGAGGAAGGTTTAAAATGCCTTGCGTGGCATCTGTTAATATTATAATATATTTTACATAAAATGTCAAAGTTAATTAGGTAATCTTTGTTAAGTAATGCTTTGTAAATTCTTATTTCAATTCTACTCTTGGGTTTTCATCTATTTTATATTCAGCTAAAGGGAAAACTCTTCTTTCTGCTGGTATAAATCCTCTTACCTGTACTGTTGGCAATATCCATGTGTATGGTCCTATAAATGTTCCTGGTACTGTTGTAGAGTTTGCTCCAAGTCTTGTACTATCTCCTATTATTGCTCCAAAAAAGTCTGTTCCAACATCATATTTTGTTCCATTTATTTTTACAGTAATATTTTTTTGGTCAAATCTTCTGTTTGCTAAAATTATACCGCTTCCTATTCTAGTTGATTTTCCTAGTATTGTGTCTCCACAAAATGCTAAACTTGCAACTTTTGATTTATTTTGCATTATTGCATGTTTTATTTCACTTGCATGCCCTACTACACAGTTATCTCCTATTACTGTCCATGGTCTTACTAATGCACCTGATTGTATTTCTACATTTTTTCCAATCATAACAGGTCCTTGTATTACTGCATTTGCATGTATTTTTGTTCCTTCGTCTATAAAATAGTTTCCACTAATTGATACATATTCTCCCATTTCTGCTTTATTTATTTTTACATCTTTATCAACTATTTGTTCTTTTATATATTCTTTTGCTTTTTCTAATGCTTCCCATGGATATGTACATCCTTCAAATATTTCCTTAAATGTAAATTTATCCATTTCTTTAAAATAATAGTTTAGTTTTAATTCTTCCATTTTTATTCCTCCATTTTATTATCATATTTAGAAATTATATTCCCTAGTTCTTTTGAAAATTCACTTAATAAAATAATCTTTATTGTTATGTCTTTTCCTCTTGTATAGTCATCTATTATATTTTTTAATTGAACCATATTATTAAGTTCTGGTTCTATTTCTTTTGTATATTTTTTTGCTCTTTCTACTAGCTTTTCTTTTATAGTTACTATATCTTCGTTATTTGCACAAGATATTCTTTGGAAAAATTGATATGGGTCATAATATTTGAAAATTGGTATATCCATACACTCTTTGTCAAATTCTTCATAGAATTTCTCCATTTTCATTGGGATATTTTTAAATATTCCTTCTGCTTTTTCTTTATACATTTTATCCTCTAGCATTTTGTTAATTGTATTAAAATGTTCAATAATTTCATCTACATCTAAGCTTTTCTCACCTAATGTTAATTCAGTTAATTCCTCATTTATATTTTCACAATACGTTGCATTAAGAGATGCCTTGTTCATTCCTTCGAAGAAAATTCCTTTTATCGATTTCATATCATAGTTTATTAAGCCTTTTTTTATAAAATATGTAAAATATATAAATAATTTTACTGTGTCTATTAAGTCTACATCACCATTTTTTACATTTTCTATTACATCTTCCACTACTGGTAAGAACTGGTCGTCTGGTATTTTCCAATATTCTTCTGTAAGTAATCTTTTATAACTTGGAAGTTTTTCTTTATCTACTGTATTTATAATTACCTCCATATCTCTTTTAAATACCTTCATATCAAATATTCTTGTTCTTACATACATCTCTATGAATTTAAAAAATCTATATTCAGCTTTGAAATTGTAATAATAATTATTATCAAACTCTTTTATATAGAACTGTCTATTATCCATTAAAATTCTTGAAGAAACTAACATTGCTTTATATTCTTCATTATTTTGTAAGTTCATGAATTTCTCTTTAGTTATTTTCCCTGCTTTTATTTCAAAGGAAATTGCTATTGTAAATATTAACATAGTTTGTAATACTCTATAATTTGTATTTGGATAATGTTTATTAACCATCTCAAATATTTTTTTGAAATCATTTAAAGCATGTTTTAAAATTCTTAAGTTTCTTGTTCCACTCTTATTAAATGTATTAATTATATACCCTGTATTTTCTCTTAAAAATCTAATAAGTTCTGGGTCATTTTCATATCTCATTAAAATTCCATTTATTATGTAGCTAAATTCTGGCTGATATTCAAATGTTTCTCCAATTAATTTTTCTTTTATTCTCTCATAATCATTTGCTTTATCAAAAACATATTCTATTTTGTCTCTTATTTTCTCAACCATTGGTAAATCTGTTTTTGTTAAATTGCCCTCTTTGTCCAATATATATGTTGCAATAAAGGTTTTCATTTCTAAATTACTATTTTTTAGTTTTGTTGCTAATTCTTTTTCATTACATATAATAATTGTTTTTATATGGTCATGTTCAACGAAATTGTTAATATATCCTAAAATATCTATAACATCTACATTTGCTCTTTCTAGGTCATCAAAGCATAAAATTTTGTCATCTGTTGAAAAGAATTGTGCATAATCTACTTTGTCTCCATTTTGTGTAACTCCAAAAAGATTTGCCATATCTAGTCCAGTTTTTGCATACTCCGGAATGGTGGATTGACCAGTTGAGTTCATGTATTTTTTCATGTTTTTGTCCATAAGTTGTGTTGTTTCTATAAATATTTTTTTACTTATTTCCTCTAAGTTAGAAATTCCATATAATGACATATAGATAGTAGTATATCTTTTTCCATTTATTCTTAGTGATTCAATTTTATTTTTTACCTTATGATTCCAAAAATAAGTTTTTCCGCTTCCCCACTCACCATTTATCATAATGGCATAGTCAGTATAATCTGCTCTTACGTAATCTAATATGCTTTCTACTAAATCCTCCACTTTTGTTCCTCCTTTAATCTTTTGCAATTGTAACAACACAAATTTCTTGAGCTCCAGCCTGTTTTAAAACTTTACTACATTCATTTACTGTGCATCCTGTTGTGTATATATCATCTATTAATATAACTTTTTTGTATTTTACTTTTGTAGTATCTGTTACGAAAAATGCATTTTTGACATTTTCAATTCTTTGTGTTTTAGTTAGTGTGCTTTGCACTTTTGTGTTTTTGGTTTTTATTAGTACAGTTTTTTCGAATGGAAGTTCCATTTGTTTTGCAATTTCATTTGCTACTAGTTCACTTTGATTATATCCTCTTACGGATTTCTTAAGTTTGTTCATTGGAACTGGGATTATTATATCATATAATTTTAAAAATCCATATACTTTTTTATCTTTTATTATAATTTTTGCAAAAGTTTTATATAAATATGAATTTTCATTAAATTTATATTTTATTATTTTTTCTCGAACTTCATTTTCATATTTTAGTGCTGAATATAAGTAGTCAAAATACTTTTTATTGTCTTTAGTATAATCTTTAATGCAATTTATTCTATATTTTGCTAACTTTAATTCACAGTTTTCACACAAACTGTTTTTATCTATTTTATTACAAAATCCACAGACATTTGGGAAAATAAGATTTAAAAATTTTTCGAACATAAAACTCCTTTTGAAATTAAATCAATAAATTGTATTTTTTGATTTAAAAATACAAAAAACTGGTAAGTAAAATTTTCTTACCAGTTTGTTATACTATATTTTTCTGTTATTGTCTACTTTTTTTCATCGACAAATTTTGCTATTGTATAATACATATTATTAATACAAATAATTTTGTGGGTTTAATGTTGTTCCATTTACTCTTATTTCTAAATGTAAATGTGGTCCTGATGAGTTACCAGTTGACCCAACTGCTGCTATTGCTTGCCCTTGTGATACTGTTTCTCCAGTTGATACATATATTGCACTACAATGTGCATATAATGTTTCTACTCCATTACCATGAGAAATTTTTACACAGTTACCGTAACTTACATTTGAATAATTTACATATGTTACTGTTCCCCCAGCAGCTGCTGTAATTGTTGTTCCTGTAGGTGATGCTATGTCTAATCCTGTATGAGTTCCACCGTTTCTTGAGCCATATCTTGATGTTATTGTATACCCAGATGTTACTGGTTTTATTAAGCCTATGCCTAAATCCATCTTTGTTGTAGAACTTGCTATTTTATAAGAACCACTACCTGAATATGTTGTTACTGGCTTTTTATATAAATCAGCAATTACAGTTTCAACTTCTGTAAACTCTTGTATCTCTGTTCCAAAAACTTGAGTATATGATATTTTATTTATATTACTACTTTTTTTGCTTGTTAATTCTTTTATTATTTCTTCTGATTGTTCCTTTGTTGCCACATAATATTTTTCTTCAGTTCCCTCTAGTATTGCATAGTATTCATAATACGCTGTTCCTAGCCCTGTTACTTTTGCAAAAATTTCTTCATCGTTTGTTTCATTACTCTTTTTTACTAAACACAATGAATATTTTGGCAATGTTGTTATATCAACAAATGCAACATTTTGGCTTTCATTTTGTTCCATAAACTCATTTATCCTTTGTTGTAATTCAGCTCTATTATTTGTATAACCAATAAATTCTCCATTTAAAGTTACACTATATGTTATTTTATAAAAATACGATACTATACCTGTTATTAATATTCCTGCAACAATTATTAAGAATATAAATTTTAGAGAACTCCTTATGTGTACAAAAATATTTTTTATACTTCGTAAAATATTAAACACTCCTATCTGATATTCATTAAAATACCTTTTCTATTTTACCCCATAAAAATTTTTTTGTCAACTCTCGCATAAAATAAAAAATATGACTCCGTTCAAAGTCATATTTTTTTATTTTATGCATTTAATTCATTTTTTACTTTATTGATTTCTTCTTGTGGAGCTTTTTCTGCAGGAGTATAATACCCCTTTACTTGTGCAACCTTAAATAGTTCATATTGAAAAGCTTCATCATTATTTCTTATTTGTTGTATAGTTTGTCTAAGTCCAACATTTTCTGTTTCTGATATAACCCCTTGGTAAGTTGTAAGTCCTGATTTTACACTTTCTAATATGTCGTTTACCATATATTTTTCTTCCATACAAGTACCTCCTAATTTAAAAATGTTAATAATTTTTGTTTTGTGTTTAAAGCATCTTGTGCTGCTCCTGTAAACATTTGCTTGATTTGTGGATCAACACATTGATTGGCATAAGAATTTAGTTTTTGATATGAAGTATCATGTGCACCAATTAGATGTCTTAAATTTTGTAATTCAACTTGAGTTAAGTCTGCCATTACTTATCATTCTCCCTTTCATCTTTAATTAATACACATATATTATTAACATTTTTTTAGGATTTATTCCATTATAAGTTCATTTTTGTCATCTACAAATGCACATCTGTAGTTTTCTTCTAGTTCGTCTTTTTCTATTTCTTTTACAATATTAGCAATTCTAATTTGTGGACAGTCTATTTCATTACTTGCTATTATTGCTTTTTTATTTCCTTTAGCACCTGCATGTGCTAAACCTCTTAATACTCCTAGGATAACAATATTTTCCCCTGCAATTACTTCTGCGCCTGCATTTACATCTCCTAATATTACAAGGCTTCCTTCAAATTCTATTTTTTGCCCAGAACGTAAATTTCCTTTATGAAATTTTGTTTCAGAATTTTCTATATCTTTTTCAAAAACTTTTTTTATTCCATGTAGTCCTAGTACTTTTGGGCTATCAAAATTTACTTCTACTTCTATATTGTCTTGTATTATTTTTTTTATTTCATTAATTTCTTTATTTTTTAGAACTTTTCCTGTTACAAGTATTGGTGTTTTCTCGGTTTTATATAATTTTTTTAAAGCAGGTATTTTTTTATTTAAGCATTCTACTATTTCTTTTTGTTCTGCACCTTCACTTATTCTTATTACTATCTCATCTTTTTTCATATTTATTCCTACAGGATTTCTCATAATATTTCCTCCTCTTAGATAGTTTTATTTTTATGGAACACACTGTGCTCCGCTACAATTTTTCATAGACTACTTAACACTATCTATTTTAATATAAATTGTAATTTATTAATTATTTTGCCCAGTATATGGCTTTGCTGTTCTATCTTCTTTTATATCTTCATTTGTTCCGAAATAACTTTCAAAAATTTCCCTTGCTACTGTTGCTGTATAATATCCATGTCCACCATTTTCTACAAAAACAACCACTGCTATTTCAGGGTCATCATATGGTGCAAATCCAGTAAACCATGCATTTACATTTTTTCCAGCTTCTGCTGAACCTGTTTTCCCTCCAACTTCTATTTCAAAGTTTTTGAACACAGAATATGCTGTTCCTCCTGTATCGGTAGTAACAGACCTCATTCCTTCCATAACAGTTTTTATAGTTTCTTCACTTATTTGTATGTCATCTTTTTCTTCTTTTTTTATTCCTAATCTATTATTTATATATTCTTCAACTTTGTCTTTGTCTATAGTTGTCCCATCTGCTTTTGTAATTTCTTTTATAAGTGTTATATCTATATCATGCCCACCATTTGTTATCATTGCTATATATTTTGCAATTTGAAGGGGAGTAAAGCTATTGTCTCCTTGTCCAATTGCAGCATTTAAGGCATTTCCCCCATACCACTCTTGTCCTAGTTCTTCTGATGTCTCCTTACTTGCAAGCATTCCTGCTTCTTCCCCAGCTAGTTCAATTCCAGTTTTACTTCCTAATCCCAAATATCTAGCATATTTTACTAAAGTGTCTATTCCCATTCTTTTTGCTGTTTCATAGAAGAAATAGTTACATGAGTGTTTTATGGCACCTGCAACATTTAGGCTTCCATGTCCTACTCCATAATCTGTATAAGTCCAACATCTCCAAGAACTTCCACCATAATAATATACTCCGCTATCATAAATAGTTTCCGTATTAGTTATTGCTCCTGATTCTAGCCCTGCTATTGCTGTTGCCATTTTAAATACAGAGCCAGGTGCATAAGCACTTTGTATTGTTCTATTAAGTAGTGCACTTCTTTCCCCTTTAGTATATTCATCCCATTTTTCTGTACTTATACCGTCTATAAATAGCTGTGGCTCAAAATCCGGATAGCTACTCATTGCAATGACTTCCCCTGTTTTTACGTTCAAAGCAACTACTGCACCAGATTTTGCATCATATACTCTGCCAAATCCACCATTTCTAATTTTTTCTATTAATTCTTTTAGGTATTTTTCAGCCACATCTTGAATATTTGCATCTATTGTAAGTGTTACATCATCACCACTTACAGCTTCTTCGGTTATATATTCCCCTGTAATTGTTCCATCTATAGACATATCTGTTTGTTTTATTCCATCTTGTCCTTTTAAATAACCTTCAAAAGCATACTCTATTCCTGTTTTTCCTATATAATCTGATATACTATATCCTTCTAAAGAATTATACTCTTCGCTTGAAATTTTACCTACATATCCTAATACATGCGAAGCCAGTTTCCCGTAAGTATAACTTCTTATTGGTGTTTTTTCTATTGCCATTCCTGGGAAACTATTATTTTGCTCTTCAAATATTAGTACACTTTCCTCGCTTATATTTTCAGAAATTGTGTATGCTCTCATCGCAGTATATCCATTTTCTTCAATTCCATATCTAACAGCAATTATTTTTCTGGCATCTTCTAGGCTATAATTTGTTAATTTATATTTTTCAATGTAAAAGTTTAAGGCTTGTTCTGCTGAAGAATTTACATCTATTTTTTTTCTTTCTAACCAATTTTTTGTTTTTTCTTCGTCAGAAAATTTATATTGTATTGGGTTAATTGTAATTGGGAATTCATCTATATATGTGTCCGAATTTTTTTCTAAAACATTTATGGCATTTAAAATTGTATTGTTTAACTGTTCTGTCTCAATTTTACTTTTATATAATTCTAAAGAATATTTTATTTTTGTACCTGCTAAAATATTTCCATTACAATCAAAAATATTTCCTCTACTTGCCTTAACTACCGTTTCCCTAGTAAGTCTGGAATTTGATTTTTCTAAATATTCTTTACCATTTACTATTTGTAAAGAAAATAATTTCACTATTATAATAATTCCAATAGCATATATTATTAAAGACATTATATTATATCTAATATTTTTTTTGTCTAATGGTTTCATTTATCTACCTACCTTCAAAATTTCAAAAAGCTTTTATTTGAAAAATCGTCTTCTATTTTAGTTCCAAAAGCTAAAAATAAAGGATAGCTTACAGCTATTAAAATTGCATTATAAACAACCTCTATGGCTACTACTTTTGTAAATTCTAATACCTGTAAAGTTGCACCACAAAAGAATATTTGTAAAGCATAAACTATTATTTCAGCAAGTACTGTTAATATACATGTTAAAAACATTACAGTTATTCTATTATCTTTTGAAAAGTTTTTATCTAAAAATTCTGCACAAAGTCCAACAATTGCAAGTGATATAGCATTTATTCCTATTCTTACCCCTACAAATAAATCTATTAGCAACCCAAATATTATTCCAAAAATAAAACCAGATTTTTTCTTCATAAATAAGCCAATCATCATGATTAAAACTACAAATAAATTTGGCATAACTCCTGCAATATTAAACCATGTGAAAAAATTAGATCCGTAAAAAATAGATTATAAAAAAAATTAATATAATAAAAAAAATATCAGCTACCTTTTTCATGCTTCTCCTAATAAATTATTTTTATGAATTATATCAAAAATTGGTAATATTTTCAATATTTACTGTAACAAAAATGTAATATAATTTTAATACTATTGTTACACTGTTTGTCTAATTTTAGTATATAATATATAAATACTAAAGATATAAGGAGTAATTATGAGTATTAAATCTATACTAAAAAATGAAGGAATTAATATCGTAAGAGAATTAAATACCAGAGAAGTTAAAACAATAGCAAAAGATATTGCTATAAAGCTTTGTCTTGCTTTTCCTGAACATAATTTATCCCGTCAAAGCCTATATGAATCTTTATCTAAGGTAAAAATGTATCTTGCAAATTTACCAAAGGATTTTTCTGGTGCAAAATATATTTTAGAAAATAATTCTATTTATTTTAATAGCACTCTGCCTTTTGAGGAAATTCCAAATACAGCAATGCATGAATGTATACATTTTATACAGCATTATAATTCTAATTCACATTTTGGTTTATATGTATCACAAAAAGGGCTTGCTATAAATGAGGCAGCTGTACAATTAATGGCTTCTGAAGCAAATATGCATGAAACAGTTGAAGTTAAATATTTTGATATTTCTTTAAAAACAAATAGTCCAGATTATTACCCTCTTGAATGTGCTTTATTAAACCAAATTACATACTTTACAGGAACATATCCTCTATATAATAGTATTTTATTTAGCAACGATATATTTAAAAATACTTTTATAGCAAAGTTTAATAAAAAATTATATTATTTTATTATAAAAAAATTAGATTCTCTATTAAGTCTAGAAAATGAGCTTAACTCTTATATTGAGGAATTAAGCTATGCTACTGAAGAAAAAAGCATTAAAAATTTAACTAAACTAATCAATTACAAAAAAGGAAAAATAACAACTTTATTTTTCCAAACACAAAATCATATTATGAGATCTTGTTTTAATTGTGAATTTAATAAATTAAAATCTCTAGAGGAAATACATGATTTTAAAAATCAATTATATGATTATAAAAATATAATTGGGTTCAATGATAACTATAGTTTTTATAATGATTTCTATTGTTCAATGATGAACATTATAGAAACTAAAAAAGACTATATAAAGGAACATGGAGCAATTTCCTTACCTTCAAAAGAATGTACTTCTTTGATGATTATAGATTCTAATAAGAACAAATTAACTTTTGTAAAAACCTTCTTTAGAAAACTTAAAGAATTAGTTAAATCTGAAGTTAGCAAAGATTATATAAATAAGTAACAAAAAATCACCTTAAATAATTAAGGTGATTTTTATTTTAGAAAACTAAGCTAATTCAACAACTGCTCCAGCTGCTTCGAATTTTGCTTTCATGTCTTCAGCTTCTTCTTTAGAAGCTCCTTCTTTAACTGTTTTAGGTGCTCCATCAACTAAATCTTTAGCTTCTTTTAATCCTAAACCTGTTATATCTCTAACAACTTTGATAACTTGGATTTTGTTTGCTCCAGCTTCTTTTAAAACAACATTGAAAGATGCTTTTTCTTCAGCTGCTG
>OIEN01000392.1_pt1 | contig 28062 bp, 23 predicted proteins | sample 1581741 | NCBI WGS metagenome assembly OIEN01 (sample SAMN01760944, study PRJEB22395) | human gut metagenome | reverse complement strand
CAGAATTAAAAGGAATATGGGTAGGAAAGTTTGAAACAACAGGAAGTACAAGTACTCCAACCATAAAACCAGGAATTAAAGCAATAGAAGAAGATGTGATAACAAATATAGCTGAAATGTATAGTGCATCAAAATTAATTAGGTCAACAAATTATTTGACTACAAATGGAGCAAATGAATCAGATTCTCATATGATGAAAAATATCGAATGGGGAACAGTAGCATATTTAAAACAAAGTATATATGGACTTGGAATAACAGATATAGGAGATAATCTTTATGGTCCTACAGGCGGAGGAACAGGCACTAGTTATAAAACAAATACTAGTCAATCTACAACAGGAAATATAACAGGAGTATATGATATGTCAGGTGGGGTATGGGAATATGTCATGGGAAATTATAATAAACAAGAAGGAGGTTCAGGATTAACGATAAGTACAGTACCAACACAACATATAGATATATACTCAGGAAGTAGTGAATCAGCAAGCCACCTAGGGGATGCTCTAGGAGAAACAGTAGGCTGGTATAGTGATACGAATTACTTTATTAGTTCCTCTAACCCTTGGTTCATTCGTGGTGGTTGTTACTACAGTGGAGCTGATGATGGTGAGTTGGGCGTGTTCGCCTTTGACCGCTACGATGCCGTTGCGTACGTTAGCTATGGCTTCCGTGTTGTGCTTTCCGTTACTGGTACATAGTTTGATTGAAAAAATATGACAAATTTTGACATTTGTGATATTTTTCTTTTACTAAAATGATTTATGATGTTATAATTGAATTAACAGTTATAGGAAGTAAGAGGTGTTTTATGGAACTGATTAGAGTAAAAGATGTTCAAAAAACTTACCGCAACGGGGTGGTAGGACTTTACGATTTTAGTGTCAATATACCTAAGGGTGATTTTGTTTTTGTTATTGGTGCTTCTGGAAGTGGTAAGAGTACGTTTATTAAGATGCTTTATCGTGAAGAGAAACCTGATAAGGGTAGTATTTATATAGGTGGTATAGATGTTGTTAGATTAAAGAACAGAAAAGTATATAAATTAAGGAGAAAATTAGGTGTTGTTTTTCAAGATTTTAAGTTATTACCTAAATTAACAGTTTATGAAAATGTTGCTTTTGCTTTAGAGGTATTTGCTCTTGATAAGAAGGTTATTTATAAGCAAGTAATGAAAGTATTAAATTTGGTTGGTTTAAAGGGTAAGGCTAGACAATATCCAAACCAATTAGCAGGTGGCGAACAGCAAAGGGTGGCTATTGCAAGAGCTATTGTAAATGAACCAAAACTTCTTTTATGTGATGAACCGACTGGTAATTTAGATCCTAATACTAGTATGGAGATTATGAAAGTATTAGAGGATATTAATAAGATGGGTACAACAATAATTATGGCTACACATGATAGAGATATAGTTAATCGTATGAAGAAAAGGGTTTTGTATATTGAATCAGGCAAACTAGTTAAAGATTATGAGAAAGGAACTTATTATGATGAAGGTGTTAAGAAGGTTTAATCGAAATATACGTGATGCTTTTAAGAGTGTTATTCGTAATTTTAGTTTGTCTATTGCTTCAATATCGTGTATTACAATTACTTTGATTGTTGTTTCAACTTCTATTATTATGTCTTTTAATGTGGATAATTTTACTAATTCTATTAAAAAAGATGTTACGGTAGTGGTTTATTTAGATGGTTCTGTTGATGAAGAGAAGAGAAATACTATTGAGGAAGAGATTAAAAAAACTAATAATATAGCTAGTATGGAGTTTAAGTCTAAAGAGAAAACGGCTGAAGAATTTAAGAATGAGAGCGAAGTAATTGGGTCGTTTTTGGAAACTTTGGGTGAAAATGAGAATCCACTTTTAGATAGTTATATGATTAAAGTTAAAGATATTGACACAATTAAGAAAACAGTTGATAAGATTAAGAAGATAGATGGTGTTGATGCTGTTAATTATGGTGAAAATATTGTTGAACAATTAATTGTGGTTTTTGACGTTATATCTAAGATATCAGTGGGAACTGTTATTGCTTTAGTTTTAGTTACGGCTTTTCTAATATCTAATACAATTAAGTTAACTATTTCTTCAAGAAAGACGGAAATAGAGATTATGAGACTTGTTGGAGCTTCTAATTCTTCTATTAGGATACCTTTTGTTATTGAGGGCTTATTTTTGGGTTTGTTAGGTTCTGTTATTCCTATTATTGCTACAATATATGGATATAATTCGTTATACACATTCTTTGGTGGAAAACTATTTAATTCATCTTTAGCTAAGTTGATTAAACCATCGCCTTTTGTTTATACGACATCTGGTATTCTTATTTTAATTGGAATAATGGTTGGTATGATAGGAAGTTATCGTGCTGTTAGAAAGTATTTAAAGATATAACTGGTTTTCCAGTTTTTCTTATAGGAGGTAACGTTATGAAAAAAACAATATTTTTAGGTATTATAGTTATTTCTTTGCTATGTGGTATTATAGTTGGATATTTTTTTGTTACGGATGGAGAGAAGGTTTTAGAAAAGAAAGATATTTTAGTTTATCAAAGTGAACTTGAGAATAAATTTACTAGTTATGGATATACCATTGATGAACCTAATATTATTTTAAATCCTTATGAGATATCTCCACTTACAGCTTTGGTGATGTTTGAAACTAGTGATTATGTATCTCCTACGGTAACAGTTGTTGGTAAAAGTGAGAAAACTACATATACTCATACTTTTAAGGAAAGTAAGACTCATTATTTGGAAATATTGGGTTTATATCCTGATTATAATAATGAGGTAATTATTAGTTATGGGGATGTTACTAAGAAGATATATATTCAAACTGGTAAATTACCTAATAATTTTGTTATGCCTAGTAGTATTTATAAAGATGAAGATAAGTTAGATAATGAATTATATTTTTATACACCATCTTCAATTGGTTATACTTGTGCTTATGATATAAATGGGGATGTTAGATGGTATTTAACTGAGAGTTTTATATGGGAAATTAATAGGCTTAGAAATGGTAATTTATTATTAAGTACTGATAAACTTGTTAATAATCCTTATTATACGACTGGTCTTTACGAGATGAATATGCTTGGTAAGATATATTTTGAATATAATATAGATGGGGGATACCATCATGATTATTATGAGATGCCAAATGGTAATATTTTAGTTTTATCTAATAATTTTGCTAATGGTACGGTTGAAGATTATATTGTGGAACTTGATTTAAGGGATGGTAGTATTGTTAAGAAGTTTGATTTAACTGATATTTTACCAATGAATGAGGGAGAAAGTGAAAATTCTACAACGTATGATTGGTTTCATAATAATTCGGTTTGGTATGATGAGAAGTCTAATTCAATTACTTTATCGGGTAGACACATGGATGCTGTTATTAATATATCTTATGATACGGGAAAACTTAATTGGATAATTGGTGATTCTACTAATTATAGTAGTGAATGGCAAAAGTATTTCTTTAAGCCAATAGGGGATAATTTTGAATGGCAATGGAGTCAACATTCTGCTAAGATTACTCCAGATGGTTATGTGTTTATTTTTGATAATGGTAATAATAAGAGTAAAATTAAGGAAAATTATGTTGATGCTTCTAATTCTTATTCAAGGGGGGTAATGTATAAGATAGATACTGTTAATATGACTATTGAGCAAATATGGGAGTATGGTAAGGAGAGAGGTAGTGATTTTTATTCTCCTTATATATCTAATGTTTTATATTTAGGAGAAAATCACTTTGTAGTGCATTCTGGTGGTATTGTTAAGGTAAATGGTATACCTTCTAATTATCCAGCTGGTTTAAGTAATGAAGAGGTTAGTTTGAAATCTGATACGGTAGAATTACTTAATAATGAAGTTATTTATGAACTTATACTTCCTACAAATAATTATAGGGTAAGAAAAATGGAGATGTATTCTAATAGTGAATATAAACAAGGTGTTGGTGTTAGATTAGGTAATGTTAGTAAGACAGAGGAATCTAATAAACATACAATTATAGTAAAGAGTAAGGATATAGATAATAATTATAATAAACATAATATTACTTTTGATAAAGAAGTTAATAGGTTAGTTTTTAGTGGAACATTTTTAAAAGATGATAAGGTTAAGATAATATTAGATAAGTTTCTTGGTAAAAAGGAATATGATGTAATAATTAGGAAGAGACCTTATACGGCAATGTGTGTTGATATATTTACGAAAGAGGAAGAAAAAGATGGTATTAAGGTTACTAAGTATATAAATAATACTGGGTTGAAGGGTAAATATTTAATATATGTAAGTGTTAATGGAACAATTTATAAAACTAATAAATATGTTGAATTTTAAAAAGAATTATAGTAGAATAGAGTTATGGAGGGAATATATTATATGAATGAGGTTTTAGAAAAAACAGAAGAGAAGATGCTTAAGGCAATAGATACTTTGGAATCAAGGTTTGTAAATGTTAGAGCAGGAAGAGCTAATCCTAGTATGTTGGATGGTGTTATGGTAGAATATTATGGAACACCAACACCAATTAAGAGTTTAGCAAATATTTCTGTTCCTGAGGCTAGGCAACTTGTAATTAAACCATTTGATAGGAGTTGTTTATCAGCAATAGAGAAGGCTATTTTTGAGGCTAATTTAGGGGTAACTCCAAATAATAATGGAGAGGTAGTATTTATTGTTATACCAGCACTTACTGAGGATAGAAGAAAGGAATTAGTAAAACAAGTTAAGTCTTTGGCTGAAGAGGCTAAAATTGCTTTGAGAAATATAAGACAGGATGCCAATGGTGTTTTAAAGAATTTAAAGTTACCTGAGGATGAAGAGAAAAAGGGTAATGAAGAAGTACAGGATTTAATTAATGAATATAATAAAATAGTAGAAAATAAGTTAAAAGAAAAAGAAAATGAACTTATGAGTATATAATGATATGGAGGGTTTTATGGAAGAAAAAAAAGTTTATATACCTAGTATGAATGAAATTAGTACTATGCAAAGTATAGTTAATGATAATACTATAGGTAGTCGTGGTAGTGTATATAATTATTGTTTAGCAAAGAGAATTGAGTATATAGTTTTAAATGGTGGATTGGAATTTTTTAGTGATGAAGTAAGAAGTGATAGGGAAATAGCCAAGAAGGTACTTAGATTTTGTCCTAATGATTTAATTCTCTATTATAATGATTTTGAATTAGCAAAAGAGGTTATGGGTAACGTTTATCATGATGGTGTTAGGAGTGGAATTGATTATATTAATTTAACTTCTCGTCGTATGCAGAATAGTCCTGAATTTGTTCATTATATTGTTACTTATTTAGCTGAATATTTAAATAAATATCCTAATTATCGTTTTAATTATGTAGATAATAAGTTGTTAAATAATATTTTTAGTGGTAACATATTGGATAATTTTAATATAAATGGATTGAGTTATAGGAAGAGAGTTGAGTTTTTTGAGGCTTTATCTATGATTGAACCAGCATATATTTTAAAGTCTGATAAAAAGTATTATGACCACTATAGGGTGTTTGTTGATGAGATGATAGATACTTGTTATGCTAATCATTTGGTTAATTCAATTAATGCTTATACTAATAGATATGGTATTAGTAATGTTAATAATGATATAAATATAGTTAAATCTAATAATGATAAATGTAAAAAATTAGTTAAGTTTTTAGATGAAAATAGATAATTTTAATTATTTAGGCTTTAAGTTTAAAAATTTAAAAAAAATGTAAAAAGGTATTGCATAATATCTTTTTTTTTGTTATGATTATTAGTGTAAAGGAGGATTGAAAAAATGAACGAGAATAACGGTGGAAAGGGACTATTTTATGGTGTCATTGGTGTTGCAACATTAATAGTAGCTATTATTGGTGCAACATTTGCATGGTTTACCGCTACTGCAGCTGGTGATAAGACTACTACTGTTACATCAGGTAATTTAGTTATTGAATATACTGATAGTACTACTTTAGTAGCAACTAATTTAAAACCAGCAACTGAAGAACAAGTAAAAGCTGCATATGCTAATAACAAATGTGCTCATACTGGTGATGCTGAAGCCATTCAAAATAATGAATCAGTTTGTTCTGTATATCAATTTACTGTAAAAAATACAGGTACTTTATATGCTGAATTAACTGCTAAATTAAGTGATTTTGCTATTACTACTGAAGCAGATAGAAATGTGAATACTGGCGTTACTGGAAACACAGGAGAAACAGCTGTTACTACTGAACAAGAAGTTACTGCAGGTAAATTTAAATATGCTGTTGTAGCTACTGCTCCAGGAACTGCTGCAGGTACATTTACAGGTGCTTCATTAGCAAGTGCTAGTGATATTACTTTATCTAGTAGTAGATTAGCTCCTACTATTAGTACAACTCAATATATTGTTGTTTGGTTAGATTCAACTGCTGACAATAGTTATCAAGCTGTTAGTGCTAATGCAAAAGTTACTGTAACTGCTGCTCAAACTAATCAACAATAGTTAGAAAGTTTTAAAAAATGTAAAAAAGGTATTGCATAATATCTTTTTTTTTGCTATGATTATTAATGTAAAGGAGGATTGAAAACATGAACGAAAATAATAATGGAGGAAAGGGACTATTTTATGGCGTTATTGGTGTTGCAACATTAATAGTAGCTATTATTGGTGCAACATTTGCATGGTTTACAGCAACAGCTGGTGGAGATACTAAAACAGTTGTTAAAACTGGTACATTAAGTGTAGAATATGTTTCTTCTGGTGAAGGTGCAGGTAAAGTAGTTGATGCTAGTAATTTAAAACCCGCTACTACTGAACAAGTATTAGCAGCTTATAAAGCAGGAGACTGTAAGTTTGCAGATGATGCAACTGATGCAACTGAAACTATTTGTGCTTTTGCAAAAGTTACTGTAAAAAATACTGGTACTTTATATGCTAATATTGATGCTGATTTCAATATTACAAAAAATGAATATAAGGATAACAAATTAATGTATTCAGTATTCACTACTGATCCAACAACTTTAACTGGTGCTCCTGTTGGTGCTGATGTAACATTACCTTCAGCTCAAGCAATAGCTCCTCAAGCTACTAATAGTTTTACCGTTTTATTATGGTTAGACCAAACTGCTGTTAATACTGGAGAAAACAGTAATGCTAACAGAACATTTACTGCTGGTATAAATGTAGAAGCTGTTCAAACTAACCAACAATAATTTTGTTAAAGTTATTTAAAAAAACTTAAATCTCATATTGATATATGAGATTTTTTGTTGTATAATGGTTGTAAGAATAGATAGGAGTGTATAAATGTGGGTACAGTTGTGGGAAATTTTAATGATGTTGTTAGTAGAGCAAGACACTATAAAGTTAAAGTAATTAGTAGGAAGAGAAAACCAATTCAATATATTGTCGGTATTTTTTCTTATGCATTGTTTATATTTTTACTTTTAATTGGTGTTACTTTACTTATATATTTTTTAAGTATTAAAATTAAACAAAGCAAAGGAGATTATTCAGCCCCTACTTTTAATGGATATGTTGTACTTACTGGTAGTATGATTCCTGAAATAATGGAAAAAGATGTTGTTATTACTAAAAAAATTCCTGCCGAAAATCTTAAAGTTCGTGATATAATAACATTTGCATCTAGTGATCCACGTTGGAAGGGTACTATTATAACGCATAGAATTATTGAAAAATATAAGTTAAATGATGGTACTTATGAGTTTAGGTCTAAGGGTGATAATAATAACGTTGCTGATGATGCTTTAGTACAACAAGAAAATATTTTTGGGAAAGTAATACTTACTATACCAAAATTAGGTTATTTGCAAATGTTTTTAGCTACGAAGAGTGGATGGATAATAGGTATATTAATACCATGTTTATGTGTAGTATCTTATGATATATTAAAATTATTTAAAGTTGTCGGTCGTAAAGCCGAGAGAAAAATTAATAAAAAGAAGGTGAATTATGTCAAGTAGTGAATTTAGAGTTAAAAAAATTAAGAATGATAATATCACTGTTGAAGAAGAAAAAAATGATAAAAAAACTTGGTTCTTTCTTTTTTGGAGAAAATATGGTAATATATTTAGTATGATTCTTATTTTCTCAGCCATTACTTCTTTTACAGTTGGCATTGGTATAGCATTATCGCATTTTTTTGATAATGCTAATAAAAAAGTTGATGTTGAAATTAAGACTGTTGTTGAGTATTACAATGAAGACGGTAAGTTACTTTTTGAAAATGCTTATCCTATGAGTGAAAAAGAAGCTGATATTATATATAATAATAAAGATGCTACTGATGTACAATTTGTTGTTAAAAATATGTCTAGCATGAATATTAGATGTAGAATAGGATTGGAGAAGACTAAGAATACTACGATGGAAACTGATAAGTTAAATTATAAACTTATTAAGAATGGTGAGGCATTGAAGAGTAAGAGTTTAAATTATACAAAGAAGATGCCAGAAACAGAGTTATTAGTGTTTGATATGAAACCAGCAGAGAGCGATAAGTTTGCACTTAGAATGTGGTTGGATGAGAGTGCAGATAATTCATATCAAGATAAAACTTTTGAAGGTAAGATTAAAGTATATTTTGAATATAAGAAAAAATAACAGGAGGGTTTATGATTAGGGGGCAAATATTTAAAATTGGGGTTGAATTAGTGTTTACTTTTGTTATATCAATAATATGGTTAGATATAATTGGAAGTAGAGAAGAAGAAACTAATAGGCTTATGTCTATTAATAATGAAATTACTTTAAAAGAGACTATTAATAATAAAAATTTATATTTAATTAATGATAATAGTGATGTTAATGGATTAGAGAATAATATTATTACTATTACTAATAATAAGAATGAAGATACTAGTTGTAATTTAATAATGTTAATTGATAAAGAGTCTTTAGTGGATATTAGTTATTTAAGGTTTAAAATAAATAATGAAGTTAAGTATTTAGATAATCTTATATATGAAGATAATGCTAATTATTATTATTTAATTGATAAATTGGAACTTAAGGCTAATCAAGATATAGAAGAATACTATGCTATATGGTTAAGTGATGAGTATAAAGATGTTTTTAATAATAATACTTTAACATATAAGATGGTTGTGGATACTAAGATATAATAATATTATGTATTTTTGTGTTTATGTGGAACTTTTATAAAAAGGTTTACATAAATTTTTTTTGATTTATATTATTTTTTAACAGATTATTTAAAGTATGTTTATTTCTATTAATATATTTATAAACAAGTAACCAATCTGGTTTTAAATGACATTCCATTACTACAAAATTTTCATAGATTTAGAATTGTTTAATTAAATTGTCGAGTGATAGCTATTCTATATAAATTAGTTTTAAATATTATGTATTAGGTGATACTATGATACATAATATTTTTGATTATAAGGGATTAAGTAATGAAGAAGTAAAAGAAGCAAGGAAAAAGTATGGTAGTAATATAATTAATAAGAGAAATACTAATAGTTTTTTTAAGTTATTTTTGGAATCTCTAGGTGATCCTATTATTAAGATTCTTTTAATTGCTTTAGGTATTAAAATGGTATTTTTAATTAAAAGTTTTGATATTTATGAGACACTTGGTATTGTTATTGCTATATTTGTAGCATCATTTATATCAACTGTATCAGAGTATGGTAGTGAAAAGGCATTCCAAAAATTAGAAAGTGATGCTTCTAAGATTAAAACCAAGGTATTAAGAGATGGTAAGGTACTAGAGATTTATGTGGATGATGTAGTCGTTGGTGATTTAATTATTTTAACTACTGGGGATAAAATACCTGCAGATGGTATTATTATTGAGGGAATGCTTAGTGTTGATGAATCTATAATTAATGGAGAAGCTAAGGAAACATATAAGAATACTAGTAGTACTAATAATAAAGTATATCGTGGGACAATAGTATGTTCTAATGAAGCAATAGTTAAAGTTACTAATGTGGGGAGTGATACTTTTTATGGGAAAATAGCTCTTGAAATACAAGAAAAAGAAACACCATCGCCTCTTAAGATTAGACTTACTAAGTTAGCTAAGGTAATTAGTAAAATAGGTTATTTAGGAGCTGTGTTGATATCTTTATCATATTTATTTTCAGTAATTGTTATTGATAATAATTTTGAATATGCTAAGATAGTGGCAACTTTATCTAATTTTCCGGTTATGTTTGGTTATATTCTTTATGCTCTTACTTTGAGTGTTACTATTATCGTGGTCGCGGTACCGGAGGGATTACCTTTAATGATTACTTTAGTTCTATCTTCTAATATGAAAACTATGCTTAAAAATAACGTTTTAGTTAGAAAACTTGTGGGTATAGAGACTGCGGGTAGTTTAAATATTTTATTTACTGATAAAACAGGAACAATTACAAAAGGAAAACTAGAAGTAGTAGGAATTATAACTCCAGATAATTATGAGTTTAACAATGTTATGGAAATGAAGCGATATAATAAATATTATGATTTAGTATATAAGAGTTTGGTTTATAATAATGAATCAACTTATGATAATGTTAGAAATACTGTTGTTTCGGGTAATATTACTGATAGAGCACTTTTAAATTATATTAAAGGAATTAAAGATAATAGAATTAAAATAATTGATAAAGTACTTTTTTCTAGTGAGAATAAGTATTCTATGACAATTATTGAAGATGGAGAGAAGATTAAGTTAGTAAAAGGGGCTCCAGAGGTGATAATTAGGTATTGTAGCAGTTATTATGATGTTAATTTAAATAGGCGAATGTTTATTAGTAAACGAGAAGTAGAAAATAAAATTAATAATTATGTATCTAATGGGTATCGGGTAATAGCATTAGCTACTTCTAATAGGGGATTAAATAATGAAATAAATAATTTAACTTATTTGGGATTAATTATTATTAAGGATGAGGTTAGAAAAGAAGCGATTGAAGGTCTTAAATTGGTTAATGAGGCAGGCATTCAAACGGTTATGATTACTGGAGATAATTTAAAAACCGCGGTTTCTATTGGAAAAGAAATAGGACTTATTAAAAGTGAAAATGATTTGGTAATGACTAGTGAAGAAATAAATAAATTAAGTGATTTTGAATTAAAGAAAATATTACCTCATTTAAAAGTTGTAGCCCGCAGTTTACCACAAGATAAGAGTAGATTAGTAAGAATAAGTAAGGAACTTAATTTAGTTGTAGGAATGACGGGTGATGGAATTAATGATGCTCCTGCTTTAAGAAAGGCAGATGTTGGTTTTGCTATGGGAAGTGGGACTGAAGTAGCTAAAGAAGCTTCTAATGTAGTAATTTTAGATGATAACTTTCTATCTATTGCAAAGGCAATATTATATGGTAGAACGATATTTAAAAGTATTAGAAAATTTATAATATTTCAACTTACAGTTAATTTATGTGCGATAAGTGTTTCTTTAATTGGACCTTTTATTGGAATATATGAACCTGTTACAGTAATTCAAATGCTTTGGATAAATATGGTCATGGATACTTTAGCCGCTTTAGCATTTGCTTATGAACCAGCATTGGTTGAGTATATGAAGGAAAAACCAAAAAGAAGAGATGAAAATGTTGTTAATGGATATATGTTTAATCAAATAATTACTAATGGTTTGTATATCGCGGTTTTATGTTTAGTATTTTTAAAGACTAATTTAGTTAGAGGAATTTATGAAACTAATGAGACTTTAATGACAGCATTTTTTGGTTTATTTATCTTTGCTTCTTTATTTAATAGTTTTAATGCTAGAACAACAAGGGTTAATATTTTATCTAATATAATTAAGAATAAGGCTTTTATCATGGTTATATCTTTGGTTATTATTATTCAAATATATTTAATTTATTATGGAGGTAGTTTGTTTAGAACTGTAGGTCTTAATGCCATAGAATTTGTGGTAATGTTATTTATTTCTTCAACTGTAATTCCGTTTGATTTTATAAGAAAAATGATACTTAAATTATTTGATAAAAAAAGAGAAATATAGTAAAATTAGTGTTATGAATTACAACAGCATAGCAAAAGAATAAAAAATTAAAAAAAATATTTGCAAAAGTTAAATTTTGTGATAAACTATTGTTAGTTATTTAAAAGCAATGAGGAAGAGGAGTAAATTAAATTTGTTTTGTAGAGAGTTCTTGTTTGGTGAAAAAGAATAAATAAATTAATTGAAGGTAGCTTCTATAGTTAATATCTAAAGAAAAAGGATATTACGCGTAAATGCGTTAAAGTTATGAGGTAATGTTATATTACAAAATAAGGTGGTACCACGAGATTTCGTCCTTTGGATGGAATCTTTTTTAATGAAAGGAAGATTTTTATGTTAGAAACAAAGTATAATCACGAAGAGGTAGAGAAGGGGAAATATGATTTTTGGTTAGAAAATGGTTATTTTAAAGCTGGAGATTTATCTAAAGAGCCATTTACAATAGTTATTCCTCCGCCTAATGTTACGGGGAAATTACATTTAGGACATGCATGGGATACAACGTTACAGGATATTATTATTAGATATAAAAGAATGCAAGGATTTGATGCTCTGTGGCTTCCTGGTATGGATCATGCAGGAATTGCTACCCAAGCAAAAGTTGATGCAAAATTAAAACAAATGGGCTTTAATCCTAGAGAGATGGATCGTGATACATGGCTTAATTATGCATGGGACTGGAAAAAAGAGTATAGTGAGAATATAAGACTTCAGTGGGCGAAGTTAGGACTTAGTCTTGATTATGACAAGGAGAGATTTACTTTAGATGAGGGTTTATCTAATGCAGTAAAACACGTTTTTATTACATTATATAATAAAGGTTTAATTTATCGTGGAGAGAGAATAATTAATTGGGATCCTTATGCAATGACCGCTTTATCTAATGAAGAGGTAGAATATAAAGATGTTGAAGGCGCATTTTATCATATTAAGTATTTTATTGAAGGCACGAATGATTATTTAGAAGTTGCCACGACAAGACCTGAAACTCTTTTTGGTGATACAGCAGTTGCAGTTAATCCTGATGATAAAAGATATAAACATTTAATTGGGAAGAATGTTATTTTACCTATCGTTAATAAACTTATTCCAATAATAGGTGATGAACATGCTGATATAGAATTTGGAACTGGAGTCGTAAAAATAACTCCAGCACACGATCCAAATGATTTTGAAGTAGGAAATAGACATAATTTGGAGAGAATTAAGGTTATTAATACTGATGGGACAATGAATGAAAATGCTTTAAAATATGCGGGAATGGATAGATTTGATGCAAGAGAAGCACTGGTAAAAGACTTGGAAAAAGAAGGGCTTTTAATTAAAGTTGAGAAAATTGTTCATTCAGTAGGGCATTCTCAAAGGTCAGGGGTTATGGTCGAGCCATATCTTTCTAAACAATGGTTTGTTAAAATGCGACCTTTAGCCGATGCTGTTTTAGAAAATCAAAAAAATAAAGATACAAAAGTTAATTTTGTTCCACCAAGGTTTGAAAAAATAATGAACCATTGGATGGAAATAACTTATGATTGGTGTATATCAAGACAACTTTGGTGGGGACATAGAATTCCAGCTTGGTATAAAGGTGAAGAAATATATGTGGGATATGAAGCTCCACAAGAAAGTGGTTGGGTACAAGATACCGATGTTTTGGATACTTGGTTTTCTAGTGCTCTTTGGCCATTTTCAACACTAGGTTGGCCTGATGATACCGAATTATTAAAAAGATATTATCCTAATAATGTTTTAGTTACAGCTTATGATATCATTCCTTTCTGGGTAAACCGTATGGTATTTCAAGGTTTATACTTTACTAATACTAGACCATTTAAAGAATGCTTAATTCATGGTTTAATTAGAGATAACCAAGGAAGAAAAATGAGTAAAAGTTTAGGTAATGGAGTAGATCCAATGGATGTAATTAAAGAATATGGTTGTGATTCTTTGAGATATTTCTTATCTACAAGTTCAGCTTTAGGACAAGATTTAAGATATGATACTGAAAAAGTTAGATCAACATGGAATTTTTTAAATAAATTATGGAATGCGTCAAGATTTTGTCTTATGAATATAGAAGATTTAAAAGAATTAGATTTTAGTAATATGGATAATAAAGATAAATGGATTTTAACAAAATTAAATAATACAATAAAAAAAGTAACAAAATATATGGAAAAATATGAATTTAATAATGTTTCTAGTTTGTTATATTCATTTATATGGAATGATTTTTGTGATAATTATATTGAACTTTCTAAATTTAGTCTTGACCAATCATCAACGAAAAGTACTTTATATTATGTATTATCGTCTATCTTGAAAATGATGCATCCATTTACGCCTTATATTACTGAAGAGATATATAGTATGTTACCAATAAAAGAAGGTAATTCAATTATGATAAGTGAATATCCTAAATATAATAAGAAATATGTATTTACCAAGGAAGAAAAAGAATTAGATTCTATTATTGATTTTATAAAATTATTTAGAAATTTTAAAGCTACTAAAAATATTGGTAAAGACTTCAAATGTATGGTAAATAATAATAAAGATTATACTTTGATTAATAAAATGTTAAAGTTGGATGACCATATCATTAGCAATAAATTGGATGTTACTAATTATGAAGTTGCAAATGGAGATTATAGTATAACTATATTTTATCAGCATGTCGTTACCGAAGAAGAGGCAAAACTTAAGGAAAAACAAATAGATAGTTTAAAAAATAGTATTGCTAGAAGAGAGAAGTTGCTATCTAATCAAAATTATGTTAGTAAGGCTCCTTTAGAACTTGTTAATCAGGAAAAAGAAAAATTGGAAGAAGAAAAGAAAATGCTATCTACTTTGATAAATTAATGAAACTTAAGTATTATTACAATACTTGAGTTTTTTCATGTGCTTTTGCTATGCTGTTAACACAACAAAAAAATTTTAAAAAATGTAAAACTTACCAAAATTAAAGAACTGCTCTGGCGTTTGTTAAAAACTGCACCAAAAACTATCCAAATTTCAAAATAAAATGTAACCTATAAAGAGGACAAAATAAAAAAGCCAATCCTCTTTATAGGTTTTTATTATAATATAAATTATAAAACAGAACATACTTTCGAATAAGCCTTGACAAATAAAATAGATTATAGTATAGTTAAATACGAAGTAGAAATGAGGTAATTATGAAAAAAAGTTTATATTATATTACAATTCTTATTTTATTATTTGGTTTTTATTTTTCTTTTACGAATAGGAAAGTAGAACATAGTAAAAATATTATGAAAATGGATACTTATATTAGTATAAAATTATATAGTAAAAATAAAAAAGTAGACAAGATTTTAAATGATGTTGAGTCTATTTATAATAAATATGATATTTTAGCTGATGCTTATACAAAATATGATAATGTTATTAATGTGTATTATTTAAATAATATTTTAGAAGTTGGTAAGGAAGTTACCATTAGTGATGACCTTACATCTTTAATTAAATACGGAATAGATGTATATACCAAAACAAATGGTCTGGTTAACATAGCAATGGGGAATGTTACTAGTGTTTGGAAAAAATATTTAAATGATGGTAAAAAAGTACCTAGTGATAGTGAGTTAAGTAGTTTAAATATAAATATTAATGATATTGTCTTAGAAGGAAATAAATTTCTTAAGAAAAGTGATGTTAAATTAGATCTTGGCGCTATTGCTAAGGGATATGTAACTGAAGAAGTTGGCAATTATTTAGAAAGCAAGAAAATAGATAAATATTTAATTAACGCTGGAGGCAATGTTAAAGTAGGAAAATCTTATAAGGATGGTAAATATGTTATTGGTATTGAAAATCCAAATGACACAAATAAAATGTATAAAAAAATTAATGTTGAAAATAAAAGTGTTGTTACAAGTGGAGATTACCAAAGATATTATGAAGTGAATGGTATTAGATATAATCATATTATTAATCCTAAAACAAGATTTCCCGCAAATAATGTAAAAAGTGTAACTGTTATATGTGATAATTCTAAAGATGCTGATATGTATAGTACTTATTTGTTTTTATTATCTTTAGAAGAAGCTTTAGATTATGTAAATAATACAGATAATCTTGAAGCAGTATTTTACGTGGATGAAGATAAAATTATAACATCAAAAGGTTTTAGTAGTTATGAATAAAAAGGATGTCTTATTAATTTTTATAGTTTTGATTATTAGTTTAATTTTTATTATTAAACCAAATGTAGGTAGTAAATATGCTTTAGTGTATTATGAGGATAAAGTTATTTTAAAGGTTAAATTAGATAAACATGAGAAGTATAGGGTCAAGGGTTATTTAGGAGAAGTTGTTATTGAAACTGATATAGGCAAAGTAAGAGTTAATGAAGAAACTTCAAAGTACCATTTATGTTCAAAACAGGGTTACGTTAGTAATAACGTTCCTATTGTTTGTTTACCTAATAAGATAATAATTAAAATAGAGGAAGAGAGCGAATTGGATGCTGTAGTTTAAGGGGGAAGGATAAAATGGAATTAAGAAAAGTAAGTAGATTATCTATGCTAATAGCAATGTCAGTAGTAATTTCTATTATTGAGTCATATATTCCTTTTTTTAGTAATATTATTCCTGGGTTGAAATTGGGTCTTGCTAATATAGTAGTTTTATACATATTAGAAAAATATGGTTTTAGGGAAGCTTTGTATGTATCCGTAGTTAGAGTATTTTTGGTGTCTATTTTAATTACTGGTTTATTTAATATACCATTTTTCTTTAGTTTAAGTGGGGCAACTTTTAGTGTAGTAGCAATGTATTTAATTAGTAAGTTAAAGCTGTTTTCTATAGTGGGAGTAAGTGTAATAGGTTCTATTTTTCATAGTATTGGACAAGTACTAATTGGGATGTTGTTGATTAATTATAATATCATATATTATCTACCTTATTTATTAATATTCTCTATTCCAACTGGTATTATTGTGGGTATTATTACTAAAAAATTGTTAGATTATACGAAAAATATGTAATCTAGTCAAATAATTGACATACCAAAAAGCGTACTGTTTTAGAATTTCTTCTGAGCTAGATTTTTCCTTTTTAATTCTTAAAAGTATTTACTTTCATTCTGGCATATGATATTATTATATTGGATATGGTATCAGTTATATATGGGGTAGGAACTATCCAAATTTATGTCTCTTTAAATTAATAATGATATTATTAATTGGAGAAAATTCTAATAGTGATATTAGAAGCATACGATTTTAAGTCGTGTGAAGTTTACTAATCATGAAGATGATTTTATAATCAGTTTAGAAAGGTAAGATGAAAATGAAAAAAATATTATTATGTATAATTGTAGTTTTAATGTTGACAGGATGTGGCGTTAAATATAAAGAGGGAGTTTATGAAGACTATGTTATGGAAGAATATGGAGGTCAAAATAATAAAGTAACCGCAAAGGTTGAGGTGGACAAAAATGGGAAAATTTCTAATGTTTACTTAGATAGTACATATACTACTAGTGAGGGTGTACAAACCACCAAAAAAACTTTAGGTAATGCTTATGGTATGAAAGGTGTATCTTCAAATATGGGAAAAATTGAAGATGGAGCAGAATGGTATGAGCAAGTAGAAGCATTAGAAAAAGCTGTGGTAAATAATCAAGGCATTGATTTTATTAAGTTAAATGAAGATAAAACTACTGATTCTGTTACAGGTTGTACAATTAGTATTGATGGTTTATATAGAGCCCTAGAAAAAGCATTAGAGAAAGCAAAGAAGTAGTATAGAAAAGAGGGTGTATTATACATGAGTTTACTTGAAGCTATTATATTAGGAGTTATCCAAGGAATTGGTGAGTTTTTACCAGTTTCTTCGTCGGCTCATTTGATTCTAGTACCATTTCTTTTTAATTTTTCACTTAGTATGTCCACGAAAGCAAAGCTAGCTTTTGATGTGGCTTTACACTTTGGAACTTTAATTTCAGTAATTGTTGTTTTTTGGAAAGACTGGTTAAGTCTTTTTAAAGGAGCATTTAATAAGGTTTTTAAACACGAGAATAGTTTTGAAAATAAAATGTTTTGGTACTTGGTATGTGCGACAATTCCTGGTGCTTTAATAGGATATCTATTTGAAGATGTTATTGAAAATGTACTAAGAAGCAATATATTACTTATTGCATTATGTTTAGCAATTGTAGGAGTTTTAATATATGTAGGTGATATGTGGGCTTCTAAGCATTATAAAAAAGAAACAACATATGAAAAAATGACTTTTAAGCAAACATTCTTAATTGGCTTAAGTCAATCATTAGCTGTTATACCAGGATTTTCAAGAAGTGGAATTACTATTCTAACAGGAAGACTTCTTGGTGTATCGAGAGAAGGTGTGGCAAAATTTACCTTTTTACTATCTACTCCTATTATCTTTGGTGCGACAGTATTAAATATTAAGGATTTAATGTTTACAAAAGAAGTTATTTTGGGTATTGCAATTGCGGCAATAACTGGTATAATATGTATTAAGTTCTTACTTAATTATGTCAAAAAACATGATTTTAGTATATTTGCAATATATCGTGTTGTATTAGCATTATTTGTTATTATTAAACTAATTATTTCTTAATTAGTTTCTATGCCGATTTAGTTTAGTGGTAAAACAAAAGCATGGTAAGCTTTAGAGGACGATTCAATTTCGTCAATCGGCACCATATGATAATTGTCCCTTGTATATCAAGGGTTTTTCTTTTCTTTTGATCTTGATTTTGGTCTTGTTTGAGGGGCTACAACTTCTGTTGTTTCTCATATAACCTAATAACTATAATATTACCTTTTTATAAAAATTAAACTTATTAAGATTGTTTAGAATAATTTAACAAATATAATTTTAGTAACAAAGTTATTATTTAAACATAAGATTATGATGCAGGGATGCTATGTATAAATTACCTAAATTATATGTACCAAGATTTTGAACCATTTATTGATACTCATACGATGGAAGTACACTGCTACAAACACGAGCAAACATATTTAAATAATTTAAATTATTTAAATGAACGAGTTAGATACATTGATAATTTTAAAAATATCGCAGATTTTACTAATGCTAGTTTGATATATGATAAAATAGTGTAGGTATAATTAATAAAAATACATCTAAGTTATAGTTGTAATTTAATTAGTTATATAAAGTTTAAAAATTAAAACTACCATAGGAAAAGCAAAACAATAAAGTTATGTATTATTACATGGCTTTTTTTTCAAAATTATTATATAATAAAAAAAGGAAGGTGATAATGTGGAATATGTAGCTTTAGAAGTAAAAACTAGTTATTCAATGTTAGAAAGTTTAAATGATATCACAAAACTAGTTCAAAGAGCTAAAACTTTAAATTATAAGTATTTAGCTATTACAGATAACAATAACATGTTTGGAGTTCCTTCTTTTTATCATGAATGTATTAAAAATGATATTAAACCTATTATTGGGATAACTTTAGATATAGATAATTATAAGGTAATACTTTACGCTAAAAATGATTTAGGTTATAAAAACTTAATTAAATTATCGACAATTATCACGGAAAGAAATATTAATATAAAGGATTTAGAGGAATACAAAGATAATCTTGTTTTAGTGATGCCTTATAGGTATTATGATAAATCTATTTATGATATATATGATACTAAATATGTGGGATATAGTAATATCTTAGAAAAAGAGAAAATAAATGATAAGAAAGTATTAATTAATGATGTTAGTTATTTGGAAGAAAATGATTATATCTATTTGGATTATGCTAAGATGATTAAAGATGGTAAGGTACTTGGAGAGTATGAACTGAAAAAGGATAAGGGGAAGCATTTATTAAGTTATGAAGAGGTAATAAAGATAAGTGATGAGAAAGATATTAAAAATACTTTAGATATTGCTTTAATGTGCAATGTGGAACTAGGTTTTACCCCAAATTTATTTCCTAGTTATGATAATGATATTAATGATTATGATTACTTATCTAAAATATGTAAGAAAGGACTTAATAAGAGATTGAATGGTGAAGTACAAGAAGTTTATTTAAATAGGTTAAACTATGAATTAGATGTTATTAATAAAATGGGTTTTTGTAATTATTTTTTAATTGTTTGGGATTATGTTAAATATGCTAAGAAAAATAATATTTTAGTGGGACCAGGTCGTGGAAGTGCTGCGGGTAGTTTGGTTTCTTATGTGCTTGGTATTACTGATATTGATCCTATTAAATATAATTTGTTGTTTGAGAGATTTTTGAATCCAGAAAGAGTTACTATGCCCGATATTGATGTGGACTTTGATGCTTTGAAAAGAGATGAAGTAATAGATTATGTTAGACAAAAATATGGTAATAAGAGGGTTGTTTCTATCATTGCTTTTAATACTCTTGCTTCTAAACAAGTTATTAGAGATGTGGCTAGAGTTTTGAAAATACATCCTTCAATTATAGATAATATGACTAAATTAATTGGTGATGATTTAAAAACTTCATTAGAAAATGGTAAACTTCAAAATATGCTTCAAAGTAAGGAGTTAGCTAATTTATATAAAATATGTATGAAGTTAGAAGGATTACCACGTCATGTTACGGTACATGCCGCGGGTGTTGTTATTGCTAATACTTCTATTGATAATGTTATTCCTTTGTATAAAAATGAAACAGGTAATTATCTTACGGGGTATTCTAAGGAATATTTAGAAGAATTAGGCTTGCTTAAAATGGATTTTCTTAGTATTAAAAATTTAACTATTATTGATGAGGTTATTAATAATATAAGAAATAATGAGGGATTAAATATAACTTTTGCTAATATTCCTATTGATAATGATAAAAGAGTTATGGAAATATTTAAGACGGCTAATACTGATGGAATATTTCAGTTTGAAAGTGGTGGTATGAGACATTTTTTAAGAAATTTAAAACCTGATACTTTCGATGATTTAATCGCGGCATTGGCTTTATTTAGACCAGGTCCTATGGATAATATAGATAGTTATATTAGAAGAAAAGAAGGAAAAGAGAAAATTGATTATATAGATGTTTCTTTGGAAGAGATATTAAAGTCTACTTATGGAATTATTATTTATCAAGAACAGATAATGCAAATAGCTAATAAGATGGCTAATTATTCTTTGGGTGAGGCTGATATTTTAAGAAAAGCTGTATCTAAGAAGAATGAAGATATTTTACTTAGTGAGAAGGATAAATTTATAAAAAAATCTGTTTTGAATGGTTATGCTGAGGAAGTAAGTGAGAGGGTTTATGAATTAATTTTAAAGTTTGCTAATTATGGTTTTAATAAGAGTCATTCTGTTTCTTATGCAATTGTAGCTTATAAGATGGCATTTTTAAAGACATATTTTTATAGTTATTTTATGTCTGCTTTACTTAATAATGTTGTTGGTAGTGAAATAAAAACAAAGGATTATTTATTACAATTAAAAAATAGAGGTGTTAATATTATTATGCCTCTTATAAATAGGAGTGAAAAAAAATATAAGGCTTCAAGTGATGGTTTGATTTTACCTCTTTCGATTGTTAAGAATGTTGGTGTGATTACTATTAATGAAATAATAAAAGAGAGAAATATTAGAGAATTTAGTAGTTTTATTGATTTTGTTGTTAGAATGAAGAAGATAGTAAATAAGAAGATTATTACTAATTTAATATATGCTGGTTGCTTTAGGGAGTTTTATAATAAGAAAACATTGATTTTGAATTTAGATAATATTTATAATTATGCTGATTTGGTAGATGAGGATAGTATTATTAGTGTTGAAGAACCTATTATTAAAGAATATGATGAGTATAGTAATATGGAGTTAATTGATAAAGAGAATTTGGCTATAGGTTTTTATATGAGTACTCATCCGGTTTCTAGTTATAAGGATATAAATGATATTTCAATAAATGATGTCCCTAAGTATTATGATTCTTTAGTGAATATAAAGTTATATATTGATAAGGTAAATGAGATAGTTACTAAGAATAATGATGTTATGGCTTTTGTTTATGCTACGGATGAAAGTGGAGAGATAACTTTAACGGTGTTTAAAAATCAATATGAAATGTATAAGAGGTTATTGGTAAAAGGGAATATTGTATTAATTAAGGGTTTGGTTCAAAGGAGATATGATAAATATCAAATAGTTTTAAGAAGTATGCAGGTTTTAAATAAATAGTTTATCATAATATAAGTTTTGTTTTATGTGTTTTTTGCTATGCTGTTGTAATTATTTGGTAATGGTTTTGCTAATAGGATTATGTTATTAATAAGTATTAATTATGATTTATAACTAACATTTATTGCTTAATTAAAAATATAAAACTTGATATAAGTTTAATTGGATTTATGTTAAGTATTTAGATACATTTTTTAAAAAAATAATAAAGGAAAATAATTGGCAGTGTATGAAAGAAATCACACTACTAAAATTGTATGGGGATTAGTTTATGGATGACTAGTCTTTTTTATTTGGTATCGTTTTCGGAGGTTACTTTCAGTATTGTTACTACCGAAACCAATTGCTAATTTTGCGAAATAAATGTCGAAAAATAAGAAGTTATTTCTTAAACGAGAAATAACTTGACAAAATGTAAAAAATAATATATTATTTATATAGGTGATTGAAATGATTAAAAGAGAAAATTATTTATCTAGAATAAGAGGCTTTTATGAAAGCGATCTTGTTAAAATATTAGTTGGAATAAGAAGATGCGGTAAGTCAGTTATACTAAATCAAATTATTGATGAATTAAAAGAAAGTGGATGTGATGATGATCATATCATTTATATAAATTTTGAATATATCGAATATGAAGAATTAAAAGATTATAAAAAGCTTAACAAATATATAAAAGATCAATTATTAGATAAAAACAAATATTATATATTTTTAGATGAAATTCAAAAAGTTGAAAACTTTGAAGAGGTTGTAAATTCATTGAGGGCATCAACTAATAATATAAGTATTTTTATTACTGGTTCGAATAGTAAATTATTATCTCAAGAATTATCATCAGTTTTGTCTGGTAGATATGTTTTATTTAATATCTTTCCATTATCGTATAAGGAGTTTATAGAACTTTCAAAAAAGAAACCAAAAGATGAAGAAACTTTTTGGAATTTTGTAAAATGGGGTGGGCTTCCTAATAGATGTCAATTTGAAAATGAAAATAATATAAAAGATTATTTGCATAGTGTATTTGATTCAATAATATTAAGAGATGTAGTTGATAGATTAGGATTAAAAGATACAATTTTGTTTAATTTGTTACTACAGTATATTGTTGATACTACAGGCAGAGAATTTTCAGCCGAAAATGTTATTAATTTTTTAAAAACTGAAGGCAAATCTATATCTACGGAAACTTTATATATTTATCTTGATGCTTTATGTAAAGCTTTAATAATAAGAAAAATATATAGATATGATATACATGGAAGAGCAATACTAAAAACATTGAATAAATATTATATGACTGATTTAGGAATAGCACAAATAAAAAATAATGCTTTTGAAATAAATAAAAGTTTTGCAATTGAAAACGTTGTTTATAATGAACTTTTACAAAGAGGATATGATGTATATATAGGAAAAACTAAAGATGGAGAAGTAGATTTTATTGCAACTAAAGATAATATCAAGGAATATTACCAAGTAGCATATTTGCTTGCAAATGATGATGTTATAGAAAGAGAATTTGGAGCATTTAAAGCAATAGATGATAATTATCCAAGATATGTTCTTTCTCTTGATAAAATGGATTTTTCACGAAATGGCATTATTCACAAAAACATTATTGATTGGTTATTAGAAAATAATAATATATAAAGCCTAATTTTGCTTGAAAATTAAAATAATTGGTAGAATACACTTCCTAAACGATTTACTCAATTAAAGATTAGTTTATGGATAACTAGTCTTTTTTTAATGTAAGAAATAAATGGGGTATGTAAATTTTATATTTTTTCTTTAAATTTTATGTTTTTTTTCTAATTAAATGTTATAATAATAATTAGTAATAGGTGATATAATAATATGAATATTTATGGAATAGAGTTTGAAAAATTAGAAAAATATTTTGTTGATAATAATATTTCAAAATTTAGGGCTACTCAAGTATTTGAGTGGTTATATAAAAAAAGAGTAGATAATTTAAATGAGATGACTAATTTAGGTAAGGAAACGATTGATAAATTACAAAGTGATTTTAGTTTTGATAAGTTAAAGTTATTAGAGGTACAAAGTGATAAATTAGTTAAGAAGTTTTTGTTTGAATTAAGTGATGGACAGAAAATAGAATCGGTTTTAATGTATCATGATTATGGTAATAGCATTTGTATTTCTTCGCAAGTGGGTTGTAACATGGGATGTGCTTTTTGTCAAAGTGGAAGGTTAAAAAAAGTAAGAAATTTAGCTACACATGAAATGGTATTACAGATATTAGAAGTAGAAAAGATTACTGGGATAAGAATTAGTCATGTTGTTATTATGGGGATTGGGGAACCATTTGATAATTATGATAATGTAATGAGTTTTATTAGAATAATTAATTCTAATAAGGGTATTAGTATTGGTGCAAGGCATATAACGGTTTCTACTTGTGGAATTGTACCTAAGATAGAACAGTTTAGTAAAGAGAATTTACAGGTTAATTTGGCTATTTCTTTACATGCGGCGAATGATGAATTAAGAAATAAGCTTATGCCTATTAATAAAGTTTATAATATTTCTAAGTTAATTGATAGTTTGAAGAAATATTTAGATAATAATAATAGAAGAGTTACTTTTGAATATATATTATTAAGTGGTATTAATGATTCTTTAGAAGATGCTATGGAACTTGCTAATTTATTAAAAGGAATGAATGCATATGTAAATTTAATTCCATATAATGAAACTGATAATATTTCATTTAGAAGAACAAAAAATGAGCAAATTATGAGATTTTATGATATACTTAAGAAAAGTAAGATTAATGTTACTGTTAGACGGGAGTTTGGTAGTAAGGTTGATGCAGCCTGTGGACAATTGAGGGCTAATTATAGTAAAGGTAAGGAATGAGAATATGAAGACATTTTATTTAACTGATGCAGGAAAGATTAGGACACATAATGAAGATAGTGTAATCATTTTACATAATGATAATAATGAGTATATTATGGCTGTTGCTGATGGTATGGGAGGACATAAAGCAGGAGAGGTGGCTTCTTCAATAGCAACAGAACATATAAAGAAATCTTTTAATAAATTAAAAACAATGGGTAGTAAAGAGGAAGCAATAGAATGGATTAGAAGTATTGTAACTGAAATTAATAATAAAATATTTGATTACACAAAAAAGCATGACGAAAGTAAAGGGATGGGTACTACTTTAGTTTTAGCAATTAGAACTAATGATTATATTTTATTTGGTAATATTGGTGATAGTTCCGGTTTTGTTATTAAGAATGATAAAATGGTTAAAGTAACGAAAGATCATACTTTAGTAAATTTACTTGTGTCAACAGGAGAACTTACGGAAGAGGAGGCTAAGTATCATCCTAGAAAGAATGTTTTAATGAGAGCTCTTGGAGCTAATAATCCAATTGAAGCAGATATTTTTGATGTTGATACTTCTGTAAAAGGCATTTTTCTTTGTAGTGATGGACTTACTAATATGATAACTAACGAACAAATAGAAAAAGTTTTAAATGGTAAATTAGATATTGAAGAAAAGGTAGTTAGGCTAATTAGAAAAAGTAATAGTCGAGGCGGAACTGATAATATATCTATTGCATATATGCAAACAGAAAGTGGTGATTTTTAATGTTAGTAAAGGGGCAAAAGATTAATGATCGCTACGAGATTATTAAATCGATTGGTGAAGGTGGAATGGCTAATGTTTATTTAGCTAATGATACTATTTTAAATAGAAAAGTAGCAATTAAGGTGTTGCGTGGTGATTTATCTGGTGATGAAAAATTTATTCGTAGATTTCAAAGAGAAGCTTTGTCAGTATCTAATTTATCACATCCTAATATTGTTGAAGTATATGATGTAGGTGAGGAAGAGGGAAATCATTATATCGTAATGGAATATGTTGAGGGTAAGACTTTAAAGCAATTAGTTCAAAAACGTGGAGCATTAACTATTCCTGAAGTGATTGATATTATGAAGCAATTAACTGATGGGCTTGCTCATGCTCATGATGCTTATATTATTCATAGAGATATTAAACCTCAAAATATTTTAATTCTTGATAATGGTCTTTTAAAAATAACTGATTTTGGGATAGCCGTGGCAATGAATGCAACTTCTTTAACGCAAACTAATTCAGTTATGGGTAGTGTTCATTATTTACCCCCTGAACTGGCTAATGGTAAGGGGCCTACGATTAAGAGTGATATATATTCAGTAGGTATTTTGATGTATGAACTTTTAACGGGAGAGGTGCCATTTAAGGGTGATAATGCTGTTGAGATAGCACTTAAACATATGAAGGAGAAAATACCCAGTGTTAGAAAAATAAATCCAGTTATTCCTCAAAGTGTTGAAAACATTATTTTAAAAGCAACAGCAAAGAATCCAAGAAATAGATATAATGATGTTAGAGAGATGTATAATGATTTAGATACTTGTTTGAGTAGAGAAAATGAAAAGAGATATGTTTATCCGTATCCAGAAACTGATTTAGAAGATACTTTAGTTTTAAAAGAATTACCTAAAGAAAAAGAGATAAAGAAAGATAAAACGGTAACTGATTTAGATGAGGAGATTAATGATATGTCTAGTGTAGATAAGAAAAAGAAAAAAAATAACAAATTATTATATATTTTATTATCTATTTTTGGATTGCTTGTAGTAACTTTTGGTTTTGTTTTTGTTATTTTACCTAGTCTAACTGCGGTGCCTGATGTTAAAATACCTGATGTATCTGGTTTAACTGTTGTTAAAGCGGAAGAAAAACTTAAAAAAGAAGGTTTCTTAATTTCAGTTGATACTAAGATGGAAACTAGTGATACGATTGCTGAAGGTAAGGTTATTGGGACAGCTCCTGGAGTGGGAAGAACTGTTAAAAAAGGGACTACTATAACTATTATTGAATCTGCTGGTACTAGTAATTATATAGTAGAAAATTTAGTAGGTAAGAATTATTTAGAAGTTAAAGGGGTTTTAGAAAAAGTTAATGAATTATATGTTTTGGTAGAAAGAAAGACTGTTGATAATGTTGATGAATATAGAGATAAGGCAGATATTATTATAGAACAAAATCCTAAAGAAGGAACTAAGTTAGTAAAGGGAGATACGATAACATTATATATTCCTGATATTGTGGAGACATATCCAGATATGATTGCAGAGGGTTATACTTTAGCGGATGCTGAAGCTTTTGCGGAAAAATATGGTATTAAGTTAAGTATTACTTATGAGGAAACAGAAATGAAACCTGAGGGTACTATACTTAGTCAGGGTAAGCCTGCGGGATATACAATCGTAAAAGGAACTACTTTAAAGTTAACTGTTGCTAAATCTATTAGTGTAGATCCAATAGAACCTTTATTACCACAGGAGTAGTATGGAAGGTAAAATAGTTAAGAATATTAGTAATGATTATGTAGTACTTGCTAATAATGTTGAATATATATGTAAAGCAAGAGGTAAATTTAGATTAAATAATATTATTCCTTTAGTAGGAGATAATGTTATCTTTGATGAAGTTAATAAATATATAACTGATATAAAAAAAAGAGATAATGTTTTAGTAAGACCTCCTGTTAGTAATGTTGATCAGGCTATAATTGTAGTAAGTGTTAAGGAACCTATATTTAATACTAATTTACTTGATAAGATGTTAACTATTATAAGTTATAATAATATTAAGCCAATTATTTGTTTGAGTAAGTTAGATTTACTTAATGAAAAAGAATTAGATGAAATTAATAAATATATTAATTATTATTCTAGTTTAGGATATATTGTTGTTTTAAATCATGATAAAGATAAAAGATCGGAAGAGCACAC
>OIEN01000379.1_pt1 | contig 28627 bp, 35 predicted proteins | sample 1581741 | NCBI WGS metagenome assembly OIEN01 (sample SAMN01760944, study PRJEB22395) | human gut metagenome | reverse complement strand
CCGACGCGGCTTGCCGAGTCCAGCTAAGTGCACCATTTTTTTTGAAAAGAGATTTTTATGGAAGAAAAATTTATGGAAGAGGCTTTGAAAGAGGCTAAAAAAGCGTATAAAAAAGAAGAAGTACCAGTTGGAGCAGTTATTGTAAAAAATGGTGAAGTCATAGCAAGAGCACATAATTTAAGAGAAAGCAAACAAAGTGCAACTGCACATGCAGAAATTTTAGCAATTGAAAAAGCAAGTAAAAAATTAAATTCATGGAGACTAATTGATTGTGATATGTATGTTACATTAGAACCCTGCACAATGTGTATGGGAGCAATTATTTCTTCAAGAATTAAAAATTTATATATAGGAGCACTTGACACTAAAACTGGGGCTTGTGGCTCTTTCGTAGATTTAAGCAGCTTAAAATATAATCATATTGTAAATATTTCTAAAGGAATACTTCAGGACAAGTGTGAATATATTATAAAAGATTTTTTTAAAAATCTTAGGAGGAACAAATGATAGATATACAAAAAAGAAATACAAAAAAATACATAGTTTTATTTTTTTTAATATTATTATTTAGTACAACTTTTTTTATAATGTATAAATATTATGTAGAAGGAGAAAAAAATTTACCATTTAATATAACAAAATTAGTAGTAGTAAGTAGTGCAAAAACAGAAAATATAGAAATAAACGAAAATACATATGAAGCAAATGTAATACAAAAAAATGATATTTATATTGCTATTGAAAAAAATAAAAACTATTCTAAAGAAGATGCAATCAAAAAAATAACACTTAATAATTTTAAAGTAGTAGAGCAAGGGAAAAAAGGAACTGTAAGATTTTATAGAACTCCATTAGAAGGAAATACTTTTGAATACGTAGAAAACTATGAAATAAAGGATAGTTTAGAATATAAAGGCTCTAAAGAAACGAATTTAAACCTAGAAAATATGACAATTGCAAACCAAGGGGGAATACTAGAGCTAAGTGTAATACTTAATGATTTAGGAAAGGTAACTTATCTAGAAAATGACAATGTTATTACAGATGGGAGCTTATTAAATAGGTTACAAATGACTAATGAGGATGTTAAGGTGAAAGTATCTTTTGATATGACGATAGAATTATCTGGAGGAAACACTTTTAAAACAACAATTATTTTAGATTTACCAGTAGGTGATATAGCAACAGAAGGTGTAAGCACATGTGAACTAGATTTGACAAAATTGGTATTTAAAAGAATTTAATTAGTAGTAGTTTAAAAATAAAAAAGAAAGAAGAAAAGAAAATGAAAATACATATAGTAATGGTGGAACCAGAAATACCACAAAACACAGGAAATATTGCAAGAACATGTGCAATAACAGGAGCAAAATTACATCTAGTGCATCCTTTAGGGTTTAAAATAGATGATAAATCAATAAAACGAGCAGGCTTGGATTATTGGGATAAACTAGAAATTGAAGAACATGCTTCATTAGATGAGTTTTTAGAAAAATATAAACCAGAAGAAAATAATATGTTTTTTGCGACAACAAAGGGAAAAACTAAATATACAGACATAGATTATTCAGAAATGAAAGAAGTTTTTGTATTATATGGTAAAGAAACAAAAGGATTGCCAGAATGGCTTTTAGAAAAATATTTGAACACTAAAACAATAAGAATTCCAATGCTTCCAACATTAAGGTCATTAAATTTGTCAAATTCAGTTGCAATAATTACTTATGAAATACTAAGACAACATAATTTTGAAGACTTGCAGGGAATAAGTTCATATTTTGATAAATAAAAAAACGGGTTTTACCCCGTTTTTTATTTATCAAAACTTACTTTTACATTTTTCTTAGTTTCTTCACTATCTACTGCAAATAATTCTTCTGCTGTAAAATGAAACATAGAAGCAATTAAATTATCTGGAAAAACTTCAAGTTTTGTATTATATTTTGTAACTGTGTCATTATAAAATTGTCTTGAATAAGAAATTTTATTTTCAGTATTTTGAAGTTCTTCTTGCAATTCAGAGAAATTTTGATTTGCCTTTAAATCCGGATAATTTTCTGAAACAGCCATAATTGTTTTTAAAGTATTAGAAAGTTCATTTGCAAGTTCAGATTTTTCATGAACTGTTGAAGCTTTTGTCCAAGAAGTTCTAAGTTCAGTTACTTTTGTTAAAACTGCTTCCTCATGACTTGCATAACCTTTTACAGTTTCTACTAAGTTAGGAATTAAATCAAATCTTCTTTGTAATTGAACATCAATTTGACTCCAAGCATTTCTTACTCTTTGTCTTAAAGTTACAAGACCATTATATGAACCAATAAACCAGAAAATTATAATTGCTACAATTATTAATATAATCCAACCCATAAGACAACCTCCTTTAATATATTTATAACAAAAAGTATTATAGCACAATATCTTTATAAAAATCAATGGATATAAGTATAAATAAAAAAATTAAAAACCGTAAAATTATAGCATAAAATGGTACAAGCAGCATATAATATAAATAGAAAAATTTGACAGATATAGAAAAAAGTAGTATAATAAAAAAGGTCACTTTAAGGAGGGATTAAATAATTTATGAAAATAGATGATAAAGCATCGATTTCCGTAAGAAAAATAATATTAATAGCACTAGTATTTGCAATAATATTAGGAGCAACAGCTTTAGCAAGTAACGCAAAAATTAATAATATTAAAATAAAATTTGCAAATAATCATGAAATAGTAGTTGTAACCTCAAAAACAAAAGTAGCTGATATCTTAGAAGAAAATCATATAATTCTAGAAGAAGATGAAACAGTTTTACCAAGTTTAGAAGAAGAAATTACAGATTCTAATGAAATTATAATATCAAAAATTGGTGAAGAACCAGTTGAATTTGCAAATGTAGAAGAAATAAACATTAATACAGAGCAAATAGTAGAAGGTTACACTAATATCACAGAAAAAATAATTATAGTAACTGAAGAAATTCCATTTGAAACAATAACAAAAGATGTTTCAAACGGTTCTGGACTTACAGCAAATAAAATTATACAAGCAGGGCAGAATGGAGAAAAGAAAGTTACTTACAAAGTTACTTATAAAAATGATATAGAAATATCAAGACAAGAAATATCTTCAGAAATAATAAAAGAACCAGTAAATAAAATAATTCAAGTTCAAACAAAAACAATAACATCAAGAGCATCTTCAAGAGTATCTGGAACATCAGGAAAATCAGGAATTTATAAAGTAACAGCATATTGTTCATGTGCTAAATGTTGTGGATGGTCAACAGGTATTACAGCATCTGGAGCAAGGGCAACAGCAAATCATACAATAGCAGCACCAAGTACATTTAGTTTTGGTACAAAAGTTGTAATAAATGGTGAAACATATACAGTAGAAGATAGAGGTGGAGCAATACAAGGAAATCGTATAGACATATACATGAATTCACATGCAGAAGCATTAGCTTGGGGAGTAAGATATTTATATGCAGAAGTTTTAAACTAATAATAGTTAAAAAGGTGGGCTGTCTCTGGAAAAATCCAGATAGCCCATTTTTTGTTGTAGAAAATTGTCGAACGATTTCTCTTTACAAAATACAAAAAATGTTGTTTAATATTAATAATTTAAATTCAAAATAATTTTTTTCTAAAAAATTTCCAAAAAATAAAAATTAAATAGGAGGCATATATGCTATCAATAGTAAAAAGTATGGCTCTACATGGATTAGATGGCTATTTAGTTGATGTAGAAGTAGATGTTTCTTCAGGACTTCCATCTTGGGAGATAGTGGGACTTCCAGATGTTAGTGTAAAAGAAGCGAAAGAAAGAGTAAGAACAGCCATAAAAAATTCTGATATTGATTTTCAAAGTAAAAGAATAATAGTAAATTTAGCACCAGCAGATACGAAAAAAGAAGGGTCAAGTTTTGACCTTCCTATTGCAATAGGAATATTAGTTGCAACTGAGAATATACAAGATTTTGATAGAGAAAAAATTGCTTTTATTGGTGAGCTATCATTAGATGGAAGAATAAATAAAGTAAATGGAGTTTTACCAATGTGCATAGAAGCAGCAAGATTGGGAGTAAAAGAAATTATTGTACCAAAGGAAAATGCACTGGAAGCAGGTGTGGTAAGAAATATAAAAGTAATACCAGCAGAAAATTTAACAGAAGTAATAGAATATCTAAATAAAAAAATAGAAATAGAGCCAATAAGTGTGGATGCAGAAGAATTGTTTAAAAACAATAACCAATACAATTTTGATTTCTCAGAGGTAAAAGGGCAAGAAAATATAAAAAGAGCATTAGAAGTTGCTGCAGCAGGGGCACATAATTGCCTGTTAATTGGAAGCCCTGGCTCGCGGAAAAACTATGCTTGCAAGAAGAATACCATCAATTCTTCCAGATTTAAGTTTTGAAGAGGCATTGGAAATTACAAAAATACATAGTATAGCAGGAACACTAGCAAAGGGCACTCCATTAATTACAGTAAGGCCATTTAGAGCTCCACATCACACAATATCATCTGTATCATTAGTGGGAGGAGGAAGGATACCAAAACCTCGGGGAAATAAGTTTGGCACATTATGGAGTACTGTTTTTAGATGAAATTGCAGAATTTCATAAAAATACTTTAGAAGTTTTAAGAGGACCATTAGAAGATAGAAATGTAACAATATCAAGAATAAATGCAACATTAACATACCCTGCAAACTTCATGTTTGTTTCAAGTATGAATCCATGCCCTTGTCGGTTATTATGGTTCAAAAGATAAAGAATGTACATGTACACCTCAAATGATTAACAAATATATGGGAAAATTAAGTGGGCCATTATTAGATAGAATAGATATCTGTACAGAGGTAAGCCCAGTAAAATACAAAAAACTAGATTCAAACGAAAAAATAGAAACATCAGAAGAAATAAAAAAAAGAGTTGATAAAGCAAGAAAAATACAATTAGAAAGATATAAAGATAAAAAGATATTTTCAAATTCAGAACTCACACCAAAACTAATAGATGAATATTGCAAATTAGACAGTAAGGGAAGACAGATACTAGAAAATGCATTTAATAAATTAAAATTGAGTGCGAGAGCATATGGAAGAATATTAAAGGTGGCAAGAACAATAGCAGATTTAGATGAAAGCAAACCAATAGAGGTAAAACATATTGCAGAGGCAATACAATATAGGTCAATAGATAGAAAATACTGGGGGAATTAAATATGTTAAAGAAAATTATGATTGAAGATGAAATATATCCAGAAAGACTAAAAAATATACCAAACCCACCTAAACAGTTATATATTTTGGGAAATGAACAAATATTAGAAGAAAAAAACATAGCAATAATTGGTTCAAGAGTATGTACTCCTGAAGGGGCAAAAATTGCAGAGCAATTTTCTAAAACATTAAGTAGAAATGGAATATGTATAATAAGTGGAATGGCAAAAGGAATAGATACAGCGGCACATCTGGGCGCATTAAAAACAGGAGGAAAAACAATTGCAGTTTTGGGAGGAGGATTTAATTATATTTATCCAAAAGAAAACACAAATTTATTTTTTAGTATTATAGAAAATGGAGGAGCGGTAATCTCAGAATATGAAGAAAATACTCAACCAGAAGCTAAACTATTTATAGAAAGAAATAGAATAGTAAGTGGATTAGCTATGGGAGTTTTAATTGTAGAGGCAAAACATAGAAGTGGAACTGCAATAACAGCAAAGTATGCAAAAGCTCAGAGAAGAAAAATATTTTGCATACCCCATAGCTTAGAGCAAAAAGAAGGAATAGGCACAAATAGGCAAATAAAAAATGGAGCAAAACTTGTAACAACGCCTGAAGAAATACTAGAGGAATTAAACATAAAAACAGAAAAAATTAAAAAAGAAGAAAAAGTGATAGAGATTATAAATGTTCCAGAAGAATATTTGCCAGTATATAAATATATAAGTAAAAGACCAATAAATATAGATGAAATATGTAAAAAAACAAAAATGGAAGTAAGTAAGGTGAATTATATATTAACAATGCTAGAACTTGAAGGATATATTGAGCAATTACCAGGAAAATTTTTTGTGAGATAAATTTATTCCCACAAACTACAATTTAAGGAGGGAAAATGTATACTCAAAAAATTGGAAAATTTGGAGAAGATGAGGCAGTAAAGTATTTAGAACAAAAAGGATATAAAATATCAGATAGAAATTTTAGCTGTAAACGTGGAGAAATAGATATAATAGCACTAGATAAAAATGAAATAGTATTCATAGAAATAAAAGCCAGAATAAGCTTAAAATATGGTCTCCCATCAGAAGCAGTAACAAAAAATAAACTAAAACACATATACAAAACAGCAGAATATTACTTATATACTAGAAACTTACTAAATGAAAATACTAGAATAGACGTGATAGAAGTGTATATAAAAAACAATCAAGTAATAATAAATCATTTGAAACAAGTGGTGTAAAAAATATTGTAAAAAAAATGATAATATGATATAAAATAGAAACAAGAAAGGAAGGAAATATGCCTAAAAAAAGTATTACAAAAAATTATATATATAATTTAGTATATCAAATACTAACATTAGTTTTGCCACTAATTACAACACCATATATTTCCAGAGTATTAGGTGCTGAAAGTATAGGAATATATAGCTATACATATTCAATTTTATCATATTTTTTGCTATTTGGAGCATTAGGTGTGGCATTATATGGGCAAAGGGAAATTGCATATGCTGGAGAAGATGAAGTAAAAAGAAAAAAGGCTTTTTGGGAAATTCAAATATGTAGATTTATAGCGGCATTTGTGGCATCTGTAATATATTTTATTTTCTTTATGAGAAATGGAGAATATAGTATATATTATAGAATATGGTTTCTAGAACTTATTGCGATAGGTCTTGATATTAGTTGGTTTTTCCAAGGAATAGAAGAATTTAAAAAAACAGTTACGAGAAATGTAATAGTAAGACTTGTAAGTATTACATTAATTTTTATGTTGGTAAAAGCACCAGAGGATTTAATAAAATATATAACAATATATGCAGTAGCAGATTTAGTTGGAAATTTATCATTATGGCTATATTTACCAAAATATTTTAAAGGAATAAAAATAAAAAATATAAGTGCATTTGCACATTTACCTGCAATTATATTATTATTTATTCCCCAAATTGCAAGTCAAATCTATAACATATTAGATAAAACAATGATAGGAAATATGATAGTAGACAAATCTGAAGTTGGATATTATGAACAAGCTCAAAAGGTTATAAGGGTATTACTTACAGTTGTTACTTCATTAGGAATTGTAATGATACCTAGAATGGCAAGCACATTTGCATCTGGAGATAAGGAAAAACTTTTTGATTATATGAAAAAATCTTTTAAATTTGTATTTTTCTTAGCATTTCCAATAATGTTTGGAATAATGAGTATATCAAAAAGCTTTGTTCCAGTTTTCTTTGGAGAAGGATATGAAAAAGTGGTAGTGTTAATAAATGTTATGGCACCAACTATTATTTTAAATGGTATAGCAAATGTAATAGGAACACAGTATTTACTTCCAACTAAAAAACAAAAATTATACACAATAGCAATAGTTGCAGGATTAATTGTAAACTTTATATTAAACTATGTATTAATAAAATCATATTACTCACTAGGCGCATCAATTGCAACAATCATATCTGAATTAATAGTTGTTGCAGTAGAACTTTATGTAATTAGAAAAGATATGAGTATAAAAGAAGTTTTGAAATTAAGTTCAAATTATATATTGTCAGGAATTGTTATGCTTATTACTTGTGTATTAATACAAATTGCTTTGGGTGCAAGCACCGTTACCATGGTAACTCAAATAATTGCAGGGGTATTGGTATATGTATTCATGCTAGTTATATTAAAAGATGAATATTTAAAAATGTTTATAGAAAGAGGAAAAAATATAATATTAAGGAGATAATATGAAACTAATTTCATGGAATGTAAATGGATTAAGGGCAATATATAAAAAAGATTTTGAAAAAATTTTTAAGGAAATCAATGCAGACATTTTTTGTTTGCAAGAAACAAAAATGCAAGAAGGACAATTAGAAGTAGATTTTGAAGGATATGAAACGTTTTTTAATTATGCTGAAAGAAAAGGATATTCAGGAACAGCAATTTTTACCAAAATAAAGCCTAAAAATGTTATATATGGCATAGGAATAGAAGAACATGATAAAGAGGGTAGAGTAATTACATTAGAATTTAAAGATTTTTTCCTTGTAAATTCTTATGCTCCAAACTCAGGAAGAGAACTAGCAAGATTAAATTATAGGATGGAATGGGAAGATGCTTTTAGAAATTATTTAAAAGGACTAGATAAGATAAAACCAGTAATTTTATGTGGAGACTTAAATGTAGCACACAAGGAAATAGACTTAAAAAATCCAAAGACAAATAGAAAAAATGCAGGTTTTACAGATGAAGAAAGAAATAAAATGACAAAATTACTAAATAATGGCTTCACAGATACATTTAGAAAATTATATCCAAATAAAGAAAATGCATATACATGGTGGTCATACATGGGGCATGCGAGAGAAAAAAATGTAGGATGGAGAATAGACTATTTCATAGTATCTGATAGATTGGTTGAAAATATAAAAGATGCATATATTTTTCCAGAAATAATGGGAAGTGACCATTGCCCAATTGGGCTAGAGCTTTAGAATATTGCTCTTAATAGCCCAAATGATAATAGCATCATTATAATACTTGCCATAACAACACCAATAGTAATTGCAATAAAAGATTTTTTCTTATCCATATCTAAAACAGATGCAATTAAACTTCCAGTCCAAGCACCTGTTCCAGGAAGCGGAATTCCAACAAATAGGACTAACCCCCAAAATCCATATTTTTCAATACTTGATTTATGCTTGTCCACTTTTTTATCAAGCCAATTTGCAAATTTAGATAAATGTTTTGTTCTTCTCATCCAGTCTAAAATCTTGGTAATGAACCAAAGAATGAAAGGAATAGGAATTAAATTCCCAATCATAGTAATGATGTAACTTGGGAGCGGATCTAATCCCAAAAGTGAAGCTGCAAGTAGCCCACCTCTTAATTCTAATATTGGAAGTAAAGAAATTATAAAAACCAATATTTCTTTACCAAATTTAATAGTAGCAAGTCCGCCAAAAACACCTACAATCCAATTAACTATTTTTTCACTCATATATATGTACAAACTCCTTTTCTATTTTTATTTTAATATTTTATAATATAAAAATAGAAAAGTCTATAATTCTATTCAAAAAAATCATGTTTGTTTTCTTTTTGCAATTTTACATATACACTTAAATTTTGATTATTATCATAAGTTGCTAAAAATACATCTTTATTTAATAGATTTATTCATCCAAACTACAATTTACCTAATTTTATGAATAGTATGCCACATTTTATTGAAAATATTCCCCAAAAGTAGTATAATTAACATATTGCAAAGAAAAAGAAGGGTAATATAATGAAATCAAAATATATAGATTTAAAAAATGATAATGATTATACTAAAATAAAACCAGCAGCTGAAAGTATTAAACAAGGGAAATTAGTATTATTTCCAACAGAAACTGTATATGGAATAGGTGCAAATGCATTAGATGAAAAAGCTGTAAAAGATATTTTTATAGCAAAAGGAAGAGCACAAGATAATCCATTAATAGTGCATATTGCAAACATAGAAATGATTAATAAATTAGTTAAAAACATTGGAAACATTGAACTAAAACTTATGGAAACTTTCTGGCCAGGACCACTTACAATAGTGCTAGAAAAAACACCTATAATACCAAAGGTTATAACTGGTGGTTTAGATACAGTAGCAATTAGAATGCCAAGCAATATTATTGCTAGAAAACTTATTGAATATTCTGAATGCCCAATTGCGGCACCTAGTGCAAATATATCTGGAAAACCAAGTGGAACATTGGTAGAAGATATAATAGACGAATTAGATGGAAAAGTAGATTATATTATAGATTCTGGTAAAGTGGATATTGGAGTAGAGTCAACCGTTGTAAGAGTAGTAGATGATATTGTACACATATTAAGACCAGGGAAAATTACACCAGAAGATATACAAAAACTTGGATTCAAAGTATTTATAGAAAAACAAATACTTGGTGAATATAATAAAAATGAAAAGGTATTGTCACCAGGTATAAAATATAGACATTATGCACCATCAACAAAATGCATATTAGTATATAGTAAAGACGAGGAAAAACTTGTACAAAAAATAAATGAAAATATACAAGGGAAAAAAGCAGTTGTAATTTGTAAAACTGGAAACATGAACAAATATAATACAGATTATAAATTAGACATGGGCGAAACATTGGAAGAAATAACTAATAATATATTTACTTTACTTAGAAAAGCAGATAAATATAATGCTGAAATAATAGTAGTAGAAGGAGTGCAAAAGGATGGCTTAGGTTTAGCAATAATGAATAGGCTACTTAGAGCATGCTCACATGAATTTATAGAGTGTTAAAATTTCTTAAGAAATCTCTTGATTAAATTCAAATAAAATTATATAATAAATAAGCACAAAGTTAACCTTTGTATGGAAAGCAATTCAATAGATAGCTATGAATCTTGTCAGGTCCGGAAGGAAGCAGCAATAAATAGTGTAATTTATGTGGAGTGCTTTCCATAGAGAGGTTAACTTAAAAAATATATTGGGGGGAGAATTTTGGCATATACCGCATTATATAGAAAATTTAGACCATTAAATTTTAGCGAAATGGTAGGGCAAGAGCATATAACAAAAACTCTAAAAAACCAAATAATCTCTGGCAGAGTAGGGCATGCATATCTTTTTAATGGTGGAAGAGGAACAGGTAAAACATCTGCAGCAAAAATTATGGCAAGAGCTATAAACTGCTTACATCCTAAGGATGGAGAACCTTGTAATGAATGCGAAATCTGCAAAGCAATGCTTGACCGGTTCTCTTACAGACGTAGTTGAAATGGATGCGGCTTCAAACAATAGTGTAGAAGATATTAGAGGAATTAGAGATGAGGTAAATTTTTTACCAACACTTGCAAAATATAGAGTATATATAATAGATGAGGTTCATATGTTATCAACAGGTGCATTTAATGCATTACTAAAAACATTAGAAGAACCACCTGAACATGTGAAATTTATACTTGCAACAACAGAACCACAAAAATTACCAGCAACTATTCTTTCAAGATGCCAAAGATTTGACTTTAAAAGAATATCAGTAGAAGATATTATAAAAAGACTAGAAATAATTTGTAAAGAAAGTAATATAAAAATAACTGAAGAAGCCTTAAGAATGATAGCAGTTCTTTCTGAAGGAGCATTAAGAGATGCAATAAGTATTTTAGAAAGATGTACTCAAGATGAAGCAGATATAATAGATGAAGATCAAATAAGGGAATTAGTTGGAATTCCAAAATTAACATATATTAGAAACTTAACAACTGCAATATTTAAGCATGATGCAGAAAAAGCAATTGAAGAAGTTCAAAATATTATTTCAGAAGGAAAAGATTTAGATAATTTCTTATGGGAAGTTATAAAATATATAAAAGATATTTTAGTTTATAAATCAACAAAAAAATTAGAATTATATAGCAAAGAAGAAATAGAATATATAGATAAATTATCAAGTGAAGTGGAAAAGAGCAGATTATTAGAGTTAATATATAATTTATCAGAACTTGCAAATACAATGAAATGGTCAACACAAAAAAATATTATTTTTGAAACAGGAATAATTAAAGAGTGTTTAGAGGTTAAAGCGGAAAAGTTAGAAACCAGAAAAATAGTTGTAAATGAAGTACCAAAATCGATTGCAAAAACTGAAGTTAAGAAGGAAAAGCCAGAAGTAGAAAAACAAGAAATTAAACAAGTTAATGGAAATACAGTAAAAAATTCTGGTAAATATGTTCCATATTGGACTACAGTTTTAGATAAAATTAAAGCAGAAGGAAAAATAATGATATATACCAATCTAATTGGAACAAAAGCAAAATTGATAGATGATATGACTGTTGGTATTGAATTTCCAGGTAAACTATCTGAATTTGCAAAAAAAGTGCTTAATGAATATGAAAACAAGACCATAATAGAAAAATTAGTATCTATGGAACAGGGAAATACGATGAGAGTTAAGTACCTAGGAAGTGATATATCAGAAGAAAAACCAAAAGATAATATAGAAAATTTAGCAAATAAATTAAATATACCAATAAACATTATAGATGAATAGGAGGATTTTATATGTCTAAAAGAGGAGGATTCCCAGGAGGTATGGGAGGATTTGGTGGAATGAACATCAACCAATTAATGAAAGAAGCAAAAAAAATGCAAGCTGATATGGAAAAATCACAAGGAGAACTACAAGCAAAAGAATTTGAGGCAACAGCAGGTGGAGGAGCAATAACAGTTAAAGTTTTAGGAACAAAACAAATTAAGGAAATAAAAATACAAAAAGATGTTGTAGACCCAGATGATGTTGAAATGTTAGAAGATTTAATAATGACATCTGTAAACGAAGCTTTAAGAAAGGTAGATGAAGCACAAGCAGCTTCACTTGGAAGATACAATATACCAGGTTTAATGTAGGAGAGAAAATGTCATATTATTCACCATCAATAGAAAAATTAATAGAAAACTTTGAAAAACTACCAAGCATAGGGCATAAAACAGCTATAAGGTTAGCATTCCATATGTTAGACTTAGATCAAGAAAAAACAGAGGAATTCATAAGCTCAATAGTTGAGGCAAAGAAAAATTTAAAATATTGTTCAAAATGTTTTAATATTTCAGATACAGACCCATGCCAAATTTGTAGTAGTCCTAAAAGAGATGCTAGTATTATTTGCGTAGTTGAAGATGTAAGAGATGTAATTGCAATGGAAAGAACTCACGAATTTAAAGGAGTTTATCACGTTTTACATGGATCAATATCTCCAATGAATGGAATTGGTCCAGATGATATTAAAATAAAAGAATTACTTGCAAGGCTTTCTGATAATAGTGTTAAAGAAATAATACTTGCAACGAACCCAAGAGTAGAGGGAGAAGCAACAGCCATTTACCTATCGAAGATAATAAAACCTTTGGGAATAAAGGTAACAAGAATTGCACAAGGAATACCAGTAGGTGGAGATTTAGAATACACGGATGAAGTGACACTAAGCCAAGCTCTAGAAGGAAGAAGAGAAATTTAAAACTATTGCAAAATTGAAAAAAAAGGAGTATAATTAAAAGGTCCAAAAAACTTTGAGAAAAGAGGTATTTTTATGGATGAAGTTTCTATCATTCTGTCAACCCGGCAATGCACAGGCAAAAACGAGATAGAGATTGTGGGGGAATGTGAAAAGCAGTATAATGCATTAGCTTTGTATAGCTTTTCCATTGGAGTTATTCAAAAGGCAAAGTCTTGCGAAGGCGAAATGATTCCTTGGAATAGAGAACCAGAATTTCAGAAATTTTGTTATGCGTTTCGGTTTAAGACAGAAGAAAAGAAGAGGGAGTTTTTGCATAAGCTCTTTTCCTCGTGCTAGAAACAAAAAGCAGCTCCAGAATTGGGGCTGCTTTTTTTACATATGAATATTTTATATGTTTGTATCGTTGTTTTGATTTTCTTCTAATAAAATTTTGCAGATATCTGATGTTGAGTTCCTTTTAGCTAAAAGTCTTGCATTTATTTTCATTTTTTGTAATATTTCAGGATTATTAAAAATAGCATATAATTTTTCTTCTACATTATCATTTTTCTTAAGCCAAATGCCTACATTATGTTTCTCTAAAAATTCTGCATTTTCAGTTTCTTGCCCAGGAATAGGGCTAATTACAATAATAGGCAATCCAGAAGCTAAACTTTCGGTTGTTGTAAGACCACCGGGGTTTTGAAATTACTAAATCTGAAATACTCATAAGTTCTGGAATTTTGTTAGTGAAAGGTAATATTTTTACTGAATTAGAAGCATTATTTTCTTTTACTAGTTCTTCAAAATTATTTTGCATTTTTTTATTTTTGCCAGCAATTGCAATTACTTGAAAATTAGGAAAAGACTTAATTAATGTTTTTAAAATATTTAAAGTTTTATCTTTGCCAAAACCATATTCACCACCAGCAAAAAATAGAATAGTCTTTTTATCGGTGGATAAATTAAATTCGGACAATATTTTTTCTTTATCATAATGAGCTAAAAACCTATTTGAAAGAGGAATTCCTGTTGCAAATACCTTATTTTCAGGGATACCATGCTTAATTAATTCTGATTTCATTTTATCATGTGCAACAAAGAAATAATTTACTTGTTCTGGATACATAAGCCATTGTATATGTGGTGAATAATCTGTGAGTATAGTTGCAATTTTACTTGAAATCTTGTATTTATTTTTTAAATATGCACACATCTGACTACTAAAAGGATGTGTAGATATTATTAAATCTGGTTGAAATTCTTGTAAAAGTTTATTTAATTTTAATGCTAATATTTTTTGAGAATTATTGGTAATTGAAAATAATGGACCTTTACTAGAACCATAATATATTTTCCCCCATGCCCATTTAGCATTTTTTGCCATGCTTGAATAAGCCCTTGTAGTAACTTTATTAATAGTTTTACTTATATATTCCATACAATCTACCATTAAAATTTCAGTATCAGCATAATTTCCTTCTATATATTCTTTGATACTCCTTGCAGCAGATAAATGCCCTCCACCATAAGAACCATAAAAAATTATAATTTTTTTCATAGGCAATCCTTTCAAATAAATTTTTTAATCCTAGAGTCCGCCAAATTTCGTCGGGGTAGTATTCCCTGCATTGGACTATTATATCTTTATAATAATTTTAAAGTATCCAATAAAAACATTATACCATAAATTTTTAAAAAGTGTATAATTTCGAGAAAAATAGGTAAAATAAAATTACTATGAAAAAATTGTTAAAAACAATATTATTAATTTTATTTATCTTTTTTGTATTGTTAGTTTCAAAAAAGAGTAATGTAAAAGTTACGAGTGAAGCAAGCTCAAACGCAGGAAGAACTTCAGATTTACAGCTAATTGCAAGAGCAATAAATGGAGAAGCAAGAGGAGAAAGCTATGAGGGACAAGTTGCTGTTGGAGCAGTAATTTTAAATAGAGTAAAAAGTTCGAAATTTCCCAATACTATTGCTGGGGTAATATACGAACCTGGGGCTTTTACTGCGGTTTCTGATGGGCAAATTAATCACCCAATTGATGAAAGTTCTACGGTTTATAAGGCTGCTCAAGATGCTTTAAATGGTTGGGATCCAACAAATCGGATGTTTATATTATTTTAACCCAAATACTGCTACAAATTCATGGATATGGTCTAAAACTATTGTAAAAACCATAGGAAAACATCATTTTTGTAAAGAATAAAAGGAAAGGAAGATTTTATGAAGAATTTTTTGAATAATTTAAAGAAAAATTACATTTATGGTATTTTAATACTTCTAGTTATAGCAACTGTTGTTTTAGGAGTGTTTTTATATAGACAAAGGACAGAATATGTAATTCAAACAGAAAATCAATATAATTTAGCTTTTTATGAATTAATAGATTATATAGATGACGTTGAGAATTATTTAGCAAAGGCTATTGTTTCGTCTTCAGCTGAAAATGGAGCTAAAACCTTAATGCATGTGTGGAGAGAAGCAAATTTAGCACAGGTTTATTTATCTCAATTGCCAATTTCTAGTAATGAACTTGCTAATACTTCTAAATTTTTAAACCAAGTAAGTGAATATAGCTATTTTCTTGCAACTAAATGCATTAATAATGAAAAATTAACAGATGAAGAGCTAAATAATTTACAAAACTTATATGACTATTCTACAAATTTAACTGTAACTTTAGAACAACTTTTAAATGATATGGGAAGCGGAAATATAAGCTGGAAGGAACTAACTAAAGATACAGATACTGCATTAGCTCAACAAGTAGATAATTTATCTGGCGCAAGTTTTAGTAATTTGGATAAAAATTTTGGAGAGTATGAGGGCTTAATTTATGATGGCGCATATTCAGATCATATAGAAAGTGCAGAGAAAAAAGGTCTTACAGGAAATGAAATTTCAGAAGAAGAGGCAAAAAATATAGTTAAAGAGTTTGTTGGAAATGAAAGAATAGAGGCAATTAATTCTAATGGACTAATTGAAAATGGAAATATAGTAGTTTATGATTTTTCAATAAAAATAAAAGATGGGGATAACAATAATCCTATGAATATATCAATTTCTAAAACTGGTGGTCATATTATTTTAATGAATTACAATAGAGAAATAGCAGAAGAAAAAATGTCTCAGGAGGAGGCAAATAACAAAGGAAAGGAATTTTTAGAATCTAGAAATTTTGCAAATATGAAGGAGACATATTATTTAAAACAAGGAAATGCAGTAACAATAAACTATGCTTATGAACAGAATGGAGTAGTAGTTTATCCGGATTTAATTAAATTAAAAATTGCATTAGATAATGGAGAAATATTGGGTATTGAAACAAGTGGATATTTAAATAATCATGAAGAAAGAAATATTCCAACAGCAAAAATTTCAGAAGGGGAAGCTAAACAAAATTTAAATAAAAATTTAGAAATAACTAGTTCAGGGCTTGCAATAATTCCAACAGAGTGGAAAACAGAAATTTTTTGCTACGAATTTAAGGGAAAAGTAAATGATAAGGATTTTATAGTTTATATAAATGCTGAAAATGGAAGAGAAGAAAATATACTTGTTATTATAGATACACCAAATGGAATTTTGACACAATAATTACCAACATAAAAAAACAAAATTCGTCAATAATATTATTAGACAAACCACAATTTGTCTAAAGGAGGATGATTATATTATGACAGGTAAAACAGTTATGGCTGAACATTTAAAAGAGGAAATTGCAAAAGAATTAGGTGTATATGAAAAAGTAAAACAAGATGGTGGATGGGGAAATGTATCTTCTAAAGATTGTGGTAATATGGTAAAAAAAGCAATAGAAATAGCAAATAGAAAAGCATAGTTAAAAAAAGGAGTCCTAAATATTTTAGGACTCTTTTTTAAATACAAATAATTTACTTAATATATAATTTCCTACTATTACTAAAACTTGGGAAACTAATTTTATTAACTTATCATTAAAGTGAAGTATTGTTACACCAAGCCACATAATAAACATATCTAGTAAAAGAGTAGTTATACGAGAAGATACAAATTTTGTAGCTTCTTGTAATTTATTTTTATTTTTACTTTCAAATACATATTTTCTATTTGTAAAATATGCAAAAGCCACTCCTGCTATCCAAGACAAAATATTTGCAATTTGTAATTGAATAGAATTATCTGGATTTAAAAATGTAAATACACTTATGTAATAAACTGCTAAACTTACAACAGTTGTCAGAACACCAACTATTAAATAATTAATTATTTCTTTATATTTCTTGTATAAGTTCAATATTTTTTCCATAATAAACATCCTTTATTTGCTATATTTTTCTATTATTGCATCTACGATTCTTTTACTTGCTTTTCCATCTCCATAAGGATTAGAAGCTTTGCTCATTCTTTCATATTCTACATTATCAGTTAATAATTTTTTTGTTTCATTATATATAATTTCTTCATTTGTTCCTACTAGTTTTAAAGTACCAGCTTCAATTCCTTCTGGTCTTTCAGTTGTATCTCTTAGCACTAAAACAGGTTTACCAAGAGAAGGCGCTTCTTCTTGAATTCCACCACTATCTGTTAAAATAATATGAGATTTTGCTATAAAGTTATGGAAATCTATTACCTCTAGTGGTTCTATTAATTTTATTCTGTCATCATTTCCAAGTATTTCATCTGCAACTTCTCTAACACGTGGATTTAAATGAACAGGATAAACAACTTTAACATCTGGGTATTCTTGAACAATTCTTTTTATAGCTCTAAACATATGTCTCATTGGTTCTCCTAAATTCTCTCTTCTATGTGCAGTAAGTAAAATTAATTTACTATCACCTAGCCAATTAAAAACTTCATGAGAATAGTTTTTTTGAACAGTTGTAGCTAATGCATCTATTGCAGTATTTCCTGTTACAAAAATATTTTCTTCTTTTTTCCCTTCGGCAAGTAAACTTTTTTTGCTGTTTTCAGTTGGAGCAAAATGCATATCTGCTAAAACTCCTACCATTTGTCTATTCATTTCTTCAGGGTATGGAGAATATTTATCCCAAGTTCTAAGTCCCGCTTCCACATGCCCTATATCTGTTTGGGTATAAAAAGCTGCTAATGCTCCTGCAAAAGTTGTTGTTGTATCTCCATGAACTAAAACAATATTAGGTTTTTCTTTAAGTATTACTTCTTGTAGTCCTATTAAAGCTTTGCTTGTTATATCGCTTAAGGTTTGACCTTGTTTCATAATATTTAAATCATAGTCTGGAGTAATATCAAATACTTCTAGAACTTGATCTAACATTTGCCTATGTTGTGCTGTAACACAAACAATACATTCTATTTCTTTTCTTGACTTTAATTCTTTAACAAGTGGTGCCATTTTTATTGCTTCTGGTCTAGTACCAAAAACTGTCATTACTTTAATCATTTATTACACTCCTTTTTCTAGTTTATAGTTTTTTAATTTAATTATTTTATTTTTGATAAAATTATATATTATTTGTAATCCAATACCAATAATTATAAAGCGTATAAATAGTATAGTTTGTCCGTATCTTGAAAAAGCAAAAGTATAACTGTATACGGCAATTTGGAAAATATAATTAAAAGCTAAAAATAATAATTCTTTGAAATACTTTCTATTAAATAAAGTTACTATTCCACAAATAATGGTTAATATAATATCAATTTTCCTTATAAGTAATATCATTTCACTAGTTATTCCCCATATAGTTTCCCAGTAAAAAGTACAATACATATTAACATATGGTTTATAAATTAGATAGGATTTTAGCATAGAAATTTTGTCATGATTCCACCACTCTTTAATACGGTACTGAGCTATAAGCTTTTCTTTTTCCAAGTCATAGTATCTTGTTTTATAAAGCTTTTCAGTCGCTGTACCATTAATATATGATTTCATTTCATCACTAGCATGAGTATCTACATATTTCTTATATTGTTCTTCATTATCTTCAGGATAATTATATCCTTGGTAAGTACCTAATAACAATGGATCACCACTACCATATGTTAAAGGGATAAATTTATCAAAAACAACATAATTTCTTATTATCCAAGGGATGAAGAAAACAGAGAGTATAGCAGCACTTATTAACATTTGTTTTCCAAGTAATTTTAAATCATATTTATTTAATAAAAGATATATAATTAAAAATACTGGATATGGCGCAATGTTTGCTTTAAATAATATGCTAAACATATAAAACGCAACTACTTGATAAAAGTACTTTTGCTTTTTTGTTCTTGCTAGCATTAGTGATGAATATATTAAAAATATAAAGCCAAACATAAAAGGGGTTTCAGTTAAAATAGTATTATCCATCCATATAAAGTCAATTACTAATAAGAATGCAGCAGAAATTGATGAGAAAATTTTATTACTGAATAAACGTACTATTTTATAAACTCCTAATATAGATAATAATCCCATTAGCATCCATAATATTTTTAATGTTACCATTAAGGCTAATCCTTCGCCAACGAAATATGAAATTAATGCTATTAAGTAAGTCATTCCAGGCATTATTTGAGCAGATTGAGTACCATGCATTATAATAGTTAAATTGTTTTTAAAATAAATTCCACTTGCAATATAGCTTGCATCATCACTATTTAATCCATAGTCAACACCTAGTGTGAATAATACTGCAATATGTAGAACTAAAGATATAAATAGGATTACACAAATAAGCTTGTTCTCCTTGATAAAAACAAATAATGATTTGAATGAATTTTTAAAGTTAATAAATTTATTATTAAAAATATATTTCTTTTGAATAAAATAATTTGCTACAAGGATAACGCAATCTACTATAAATTTTATTAATACTAAATTATAATTTGTTAATTTATAAACTATTTCTGCACTAATTGCAGAAATAAACATTTGTACAATAACTAGCAAATAATAATTTAACATTAAATTTACATTGTTATTTTTATCTGACTTATCTTGGTCAAAAACTTTATTTTTATTCAAAATAAAATTAATAAGAGATGAAAGTATTCTTGCGCAAACAGTGCTAATTAATATGTATTTTACACCAGGTATATTTTTTAATAAATAACTTAGGATGGAAAATACAGATAAATCTATTATATAACAAGCTGCAGAGGAACAGATATATTTAAAAAAAGTGAAAAATTTATTGATTAATTTCTTTATCATTTTTTAACTCCTTTAATTCTTTTTTTATAATGGCTATTTCTTCAGTAAGTACTACAATTTTATTTTTTTGTTCAGAAACTATTATAGTTAAGACAAATGTTAGCACAAGTAAAATTAGAAATCCAATTAAAAAAACTAAATTAGAAACTAATTCTATTCCTAAAATTTTGCATAGCAAGTTTAAAAAAGATGGAAATAATATGCAAATTAACATAAGGAAAGACGAGGCTAGCCAAAGAAGGGAATATTTTAATAATAATTTCTGTTTTTTTATAACATATAATATAAATAAAATAAAACAAAAAACACTTAAAACTAAGAAAATTCTTAAATTGATAGGCATTTATTTTCACTCCTTATTTGAAAAACTTGATATAATAATAGATAAGCTTACTTTAATCATATAATAAACAGATTTTAACATATTTATTGAAGATTTTCCTTGCTCTCGTTCATTCATTATAACAGGAATTTCTTTAACATTAAAGCCTTTTTTTATAACTTTTACTATAGTATCAGGTTCAGGATAATCATAAGGATAGTTCATTGAAAACAATTCTATTATTTTTTTATTACAAGCTCTAAAACCGCTAGTAGGATCTGTTATCTTTTTTCCGGTACATAGTTTTATAAGATTAGATAATAGTTTTATTCCAACTCTTCTAGTTTTAGTAGACTTAAAGCCAGTAAGATTATCTAAAAATCTAGATCCTATAACTAAATCATTACCGGCTTCTATTTGTTGAATTAATTGGCTTATATATTCAACATTGTGTTGGCCATCACCATCAAATTGGATTGCAATATCATAATTCTTATATAATGCGTATTTATAGCCAGTTTGTACAGCTCCACCAATACCTAAATTTGCAGGTAAATTTAAATAATTAAAATGATTATTCTCTAAAATTTCTAAAGTATTATCTGTGGAACCATCATTAATAATAATATAGTCTATATCTGGATTGTGCAAATCTAAAATCTTCTTAATAGTATTTTCTATGTTTTTTTCTTCATTGTAAGCAGGGATTATTAATAATGTTTTCATGACATAACCTCTTTTTTTATTTTCAAAATATATTTTACGTTACTATTGAAAAATCTTTTAAGTCTTTTAGGTTCTTTAAGTATTCTATATAGCCACTCTAAATGTAATTTTATAAATATTTTTGGTGCTCTTTTCTTTGTACCACTTAGTACATCAAAACTTCCGCCAACACCAACAAATATTCCTTTATTAAATTGATTTAAATTTTTATAAATTAGTAGTTCTTGTTCAGGAATTCCTAAGGCTACTAATACAACATCTGGCTCAAGGTTAGGTATTTTGTCAAAAACGGCTTGTTTATTTTCTACATATCCATTCTCATATCCACATATATGTGCATTAGGATAATTACGCTCTAAAACATTAACAAGTTTTTCTAGAACTTCTTGTTTTGCACCTAAAAGAAAAATATTTTTACTATATTGGTTACAATATTCAAATAATTTTGTACATAATTCTACACCAGGGATTGTTTCTTCTACATGATATCCTAGCATTTTTGCACCTTTAACAGTACCTATTCCATCTGGAATAATTGTAGTATTTTCATCTAATAACGCTTCCTTGAAATCATTATTTTGTTCAGAAGTCATAATAGTTTCAGGATTTGCTGTTACAATGAACATTTTCTTTTCATTTATAATATTTTGCTTTACTATTTCAAAAAAACTTTCTTTGGTTGATTTATATAATTTCTCAAAATATGCTTTTATTTTAATTCGCCCCTTTATTTTTTGTATTATAATGCTAAATTTTACTTTAATTATTATAATATATTGTTGGTGATTATGCAAGGGTAAAATTGTGCCTAAGCATATAGTAGGTTTTTATTAAAAAACACGTAAAAAATTATGAAAATTTGTTTTTTTAATTACTTATTTTTTAGATGATATAAATTATGATATAATCAAAAAAATACAAAAAATTGAAACTTTTTTAGTCTTCAGCTGTTTGTATATATGAAAGCAGGGTAAGATATGGAGAAAGATTTAGATATAAAATTATATAATGAATATTTAGATGGAGAAAAAGGTGCTTTTGAATTGCTATATAATAAGTATAAGGACAAAATACAATACTTTGTTTATAATATAGTAAAAGATTATCAAAAAGCTGAAGATATTACTCAAGATGTGTTTATTTATATTATGCAAAATAAAATTAAAGATGGTTATAGTTTTAAATATTATATATATTTAGTTGCTAAAAGTAGAGCATATAATCAAATAAATATGGAAAAAAGAAGAACTGAAATAAATGAAAAATATAATTTGAATGAAACTATGAGAATAGAACAAGATGTGGTAGATATTATAACAAAGAATGAAAAAAGACAAGCAATAATTACTGCTATAAATATGTTAGATGATAGATATAAAAATGCAATGTATTTGGTCAAAATTGAAGAACTAACATATCAAGAAACAGCACAAATACTCGGAGAATCAATTCAAAATGTAAAAAATCTTATCCATAGAGGCAAAAAAGAATTACTAAAAATTTTAATAAAGAAAGGATTTGATGAAATGAATAAAGTGTCAAAAGTAATTATAATAATGTTATGTATAAGTATTTTACTAGCAGGAGGAGTATATGCTACAAAGAAAATCATTGAAAGTTTTACAGGAAAAGTACCAATGACTCCGACATATACAAGTAAATTATCAACAATGGATAGTAATAAGGTATGGGTAGGTACTTTTAATTTAGTATGGAATGATTTTATGAATGATGTTGTAAAAGGAAAAATTGAATTTGAAGATGGAGAATCAGAACTTGCAAATGAATTAAACAAACAAAGCTTTAAAGCTAATCAATTATCGGAAAACTCATACTTTAAAATACACGGGCAGGCTATGGGGGAAGATTTAAAAAATAAAATCAAAAATGGAATAAAACAAAAATTTAATGAGGATAGTAAATTAATAGATAGAATTGATTGGAATGATCCAAATGGATATGTATTATATGCAATATTGAAAAAAGAGTTTAATTTTTTGGAACCATTCTCAACAGCAATGGAGAGTATGAAGTTTAATAATTCAGAAACTAGAGTAAAATGTTTTGGAGTAGATTGCAGTACTAAGCCTGAGGCAAGTAAAAATGTAGAAATATTGTTTTATAATTCAGAAGAAAATTTTGCTATAAAATTAAAAACTAAAGAAGGAGAAGATGTTATTTTATATAAAACAACCGGAGAGAATAAATCATTTGAAGAAAATTATGAAGAAATAAAAAAACAGCAGAGTGGCTATTATGGGAAAACTACATTTGAAGAAGATGATATGCTAAGAATACCATTTATAAAAGTCAATGCTGAAATTAACTATGACGAATTATGCGGAAGAGAAATTAAAAATAGTGGATATTATATAAAACAAGCCTTACAAACGATAGACTTTGAATTAAATAATATAGGGGGAAGCGTAAAAAGTGAGGCAGCAATTGATGCCACACGAGAAGGAATAATAAAAAATTCAAGGAAAATGATATTTGATAGTGATTTTATATTATATCTAAAAGAGGAAAATAAAGAGCAACCTTATTTTGCTTTGAAAGTAGATAATACAGATGTATTAGTGCCAGCAAGTGTAGATGAATAATAATACTTTTTTAGATAATTAAGCATTATAAATTTGCATATAGAAATATAATTTCAATACTTTTTTAATAATGTTATAAAGATATAATTGTTAAAAATTAATAATTATATCTTTTAATTATTAATTTCGTATTAAATATAAAAAAATTAAAAAATCTGCTTCTCAAAAAGATAATATAGTAGTATAATAAAAAAAGGATAGAATGCCAAAACAAAGGAAGGAGAAAAAAATGAAAAGAATAAAAAGAATATTAATGTGTGGAATTGTATTAGCTATATTTTTTGCCCTACAAAGTGTTGCCTTTGCAAAAGATGCTGATTCTATGCAAATGGAACTATCTAATAATGAGGGCAGAACAATAGAAGATGGAACATATACAATTAAAAGTGCGTTAAATGAAAACTATGTAATAGATGTTGCAGGAGGTTCAACTGCAAATTGGGCAAATGTACAGTTATTAACAAATAATAGAATGAATAACCAAAAATTTAATGTTAAATATTTAGGGGATGGCTATTACAAAATAATAGCAGTACACTCAGGAAAATCACTAGATGTAAAAGATGCAAGAATAGCAAATTGTACGAATGTGCAACAATGCGAGTATACTGGAAATGATGCTCAAAAATGGTGGATAAAAGATGCAGGAAATGGCTATTATAACATAATATCAAAATTAGACAATCTTAAGACATTAGATGTATATATGGCTCAAGCAGGAAATGGAGTTAATATCCAGATTTGTGATTTAGTAAATAACACAGCTCAAAAGTTTAAATTCGTTTTGACAAAAGAAATTAGCGAAAGAACATATAAATTTGAAATGAAAACGAACTCAAATTTAGTGTTAGATTACAATGGTGATGGTACTACAGTTGCAGTAACAGAAAAAAGCTGTAAGAGTCAAATGTTTGATATTAAATATGTAGATAATGATTATTGTCAAATCATATCAGTACTATCTAACGAGGTGGTATCTGAGGAAAATGGAACAGTATATGTGCTTGATAATACAAAGGCAGATTCACAATTGTGGATTCCAGAAAATAAAGGTAATGGATATTATGCATTCAAGTCAAAAGCAAGTGGAAATTATTTAACACAAGACACAACTTTTACAACACAGGCATATTCAGGAAAAGACTCTCAAATGTTTAGATTATATGATATTACAACAGGCAAAACTGGAACTTATGGAATAAGCGGATTAAAGCAATCAGACAGTAATAAAGGTTCAGATTTAAAATATTATAAATACGGGGCTGGAGAAAATGTATTATTTACTACATTTGAAGTACATGGATTTGAAGATAATTGGAGTTATGATGGAAAAGAACTTACATTAATTGCAAATGATTTTTATAATAGCCTTATCAATGGAAGAGATGAATACATAGCTAAAAACTGGACTATATACATTTTCCCAAATGTAAACCCAGATGGGCTTACTGATGGATGGACTAATAATGGACCAGGTAGAAGAACAGTATATTCTTCTGCACCAAACAATACAGGAATAGATATTAATAGATGTTGGCAAGTTAGTGGACAGCCATATAAAATTTATACAGATAACAGAAATTACAATGGAAAAGCAGGATTTCAGGCTTATGAAGCAGTGGCATTAAGAGACTTTTTGATAGAGAAAAAATCAATTAGTGGAAAAACCATGGTTATAGACTTACATGGATGGGAAAATTCTCTTATAGGGGATTCTGAAATTTGTAGTTATTTTGCTACAAGATTTCCATCTGCTACAAAAAAATATGATTCATATGGAGTTCAATATTTAATAAGTTGGGCAAGAGCAGATTTAGGTGCTCAAGCAGCATTAATAGAATTACCTAGTTGGATAAAAAGTCATCAACAGTCAGTAAATGAAGGGCTTTCTACAAAATATATCACTTCAGTCACAAATATGTTAAAAGGTGTGCCATTAAATAATAAAGTAGCAACATTTAATATGGCAAAAAGAGCAAGAGCTTTAAATATAAGCGAAACTTCAGATGAAGAACAATATTATATTGAATTAGCAGGTATGCTTAAAAATGATATACCAACAGAAGATGAAGTAAATTCTGCAAAATTAATGCCAATAAATAATGAAGTTGGTGTATGGGTTGAAGAAAAATCAAGAGAAGAGTTTGTAAATAGAATTAATCAAATTACAAATAATAATTATATTATTGATGAAAACGGTTTCCTTAAAATAGAAGAACAAAGTGAGGAAAATAATAAATATGATAATTATCTTGAAATGTTATTAAATGCAAATAAATTATATGCTTTTGGAATATCTGGAGATTTTTATTTAAGGGATACAGTAAATGGAGAAATAATTAATAATTATTATGAAGAATTAAATGAATATCAAACTTATGATTATGTTATATATAATGACAAAATGATAATAAACTTACCTAAAAATGAAAATTCATATATAACTAATGAAGAAATATTTGATAGTTTAATATATTTAAATAATAGTTTAGGATTTTAATAAAAAAATAGGAATAGATTATTTAATCTATTCCTATTTTTTTATTAACTTATTACGTAATTTGATATAATTACAATATAAATTTATATTGAATTTACAATTTAACTGCATTCGTAAAAATTCATGAAATTTATATTTAAAAGAATTATTGTTTAACCAACTTCCTAAAAAAACGTGAACAGTCAAAGAATTTTTTGACGGATTACACAAAACATCATCTGTGTATACTTTTATACCAGTTTCTAAAGTTTGTTCAAAATTACCTTTTTTGCATCCATATTTCTCTATTAATAAATTAGAAACAGAAATTGTATTATTATCTTCGAAATTTCCTTCTAGCTTTATATCATCATAATAATCCAAGATATCTTTTATAAAAGGATGACCTTTTTCTGCACCAAAAACTGCTGTAAAAGGAAATTCTGGAGCTTCAAATCCGACAAAAGCTTTGTTTTCTAAAAGTGAGTCTAATTTGTCTATAACAAATACATCTGTATCTAAATATATTCCTCCGTAATTATATATAGCATAAGCTCTCACATAATCACTAACAAAAGCCCATTTCTTTTTTTCATACATTTTTTTTACAAATTCATTGCTATTTATATCAAAGTTTTGCTCATTCCATTCAATAAATTCATAATCTTTTAAATGTTTTTTCCATGTTTTTATACATTTCTTTATTTGTGAGGGCTTCTCTTTTCCGCCCATCCAAACATAGTGAATAATTTTTGGTATTGCCATTTTTACCTCCATTATTTTACAACAACTTTCACATATGGATAGATACATAAAAATTTTGTAAGTTTAATTGCTAAATCTTTTTCTGCTTCATTTTTGACCTGTATAGTGCTGAACCCTTTTTGCATTTCTTCAAAAAGATTGTAGTAAAAATCAGATAATTTATTATCAAATAATTTTTTCGTAAAAGATCTTATATCTTTACCCAAAAAGATTTCTTCATTTTCTAAATTATTTAATTCTATAGTACGGTCAGAATTGTTTTTATAAAATCCTAATAGAGATATAAAGAAAATATTTTCTTTATATTTTTCCCCATAAGTTTTTTGTATTTTATTTTTTATTATTTTATATTTATTTTTTGTTCCTTTATTTAAATATAATGGTTTAAAATAGTTACTAAGTTTTAATTTCCTAATTCCCCTAATTCTTATAAAATTCCAAATAAATTTTTGAAAATGGTATAAAGGAATTGAATAATAATTTAGCAAAATAGTTAATGCTCTTAATTCACCATTTAAAACATTAAATTTACCAATATCATTTTTTATGTAATTTGATTCATGAATTCTATATTTTAAAATTGGAAAATCTACATTTTTTACATTTAGAACAGATGGATTATTTCGCAAGTCTAACCAAAAAGGTGTATTCCAAAGTAAATAGTTTCCTTTTACCTTTTCAGAGTAAATCTCCTTTTTCCATAATGCAACATCTCCATATATATTAGCCCCATCATTCAATAACAAAATAACAGGAGTATAATTGCGGTTCTTATATGTTAAAGCTTTCCAACAATTTACTGTGTCAGATGCACTATTTATTATTTCTAAGTCTCCGATTAGAGCATCACAATCAGTTTGAGTTATTGAAGTAACGATTTTTTCAAAAAAATCATTAGTAGGTAATAAATCGTCAGAATGAAGAACAAAAATGTAATCTCCAGATGCTTTTGACAAACCATTTATAAGAGCATTTAATTGGTCTGCATTATTTTGATGTATATAATTTATTTTATTATCTTTATCATATGTTTTTTTAAACTCTTCTATAACAGTTTTAGTATTGTCTGTAGAACCATCATCAATAATAATGGATTCCCAATTAGTATAAGTTTGATTAATTAATGAAAGTAGAGTTTCTTCAATACTTTCTGCATCATTGTATGTTGGTGTTAATACTGATATTTTTTTCAATTTATTCACTCACCTTTTTTCAATCTTTTTAAAAAATCTAGTTGATTAGTTAAATAGAAGTATATACCTGAAATTATTAAATTTAAAATGCCAATTATTGAAC
>OIEN01000373.1_pt1 | contig 29030 bp, 25 predicted proteins | sample 1581741 | NCBI WGS metagenome assembly OIEN01 (sample SAMN01760944, study PRJEB22395) | human gut metagenome | reverse complement strand
CAAGGCTTTGTCAAGGTAGTATTGCTAACGCAATCTCCACCTTGACAAAATTGCTACTAAAAGTGTTATCAATTGTGCCTGTTCACATATCCTTTTCACTAAACACCTAATTTTGCGGTTACACCCATCATCGATTCCTCATTCTTTTCTCGGAGATTCATTTCTTGGGTTCGATTGTAGTAAAAATAGGTGTATTTTTCATTAAACTATGGTATAATACCTTGGTGTAAGAGGAGGAATGTGTATGCTTAGATTAGAAAATGTATGCTTTTTTAAAGATAATAAGGATATTTTAAAGGATATAAATTTAGAAGTTGAAGAGGGAAAGTTTATTGCGATAACGGGGCCGAATGGGTCTGGTAAGTCTACTCTTGCAAAGATTATCATGGGGATTGAGAAGCCTACTTCTGGAAAGATATTTTTTGATGGAGAGGATATTACGGAGTTATCTATTGATCAAAGGGCAAATAAGGGTATGGGTTTTGCTTTTCAACAACCTGTTAAGTTTAAAGGGATAACGGTTTATGATTTGTTAAAGCTTGCTGCTAAAAAGGATGTTAGTAGGGCTGAGGCTTGCGAGTATTTGTCTGCTGTTGGACTTTGTGCTAAGGAGTATATTGATAGGGAAGTTAATGATTCTTTATCTGGCGGTGAGCTTAAAAGGATTGAGATTGCAACTGTTGCACTTCGCAAGACTAGGCTTACGATTTTTGATGAGCCTGAAGCTGGTATTGATTTGTGGAGCTTTAGTAATTTGATTGAAGTTTTTGAGGACATGAGAAGGTTAATAAATGGAAGTATTATTATTATTTCACACCAAGAGAGGATTTTAAATATTGCTGATGTTATTATTTTGATGAATCAGGGTAAGATTGAGCAGATTGGTGATAAGAATATTTCTCTTGGAAATGTCTTGAAAAAAGGAGAATGCTGTAAGCTAGCAAAGGAGGCGAAGGTTAATGAGTAATAGTCCTATTGATGCTGTAGATAAGAGTTTGTTAAAAGAGATTTCGGATATAGATGGTACACCTACTGGTGCATATAATATTAGAAAAAATGGTAAGGGTGTTGAAAGACAGGTTACGGAGAATATTAATATTGTTACTAAAACGGACAAGCCCGGCATTGATATTTTTGTTAAGGAAAATACTAAAAATGAATTTGTACATATTCCGGTTATTATAACTGAAAGTGGTCTTAATGATGTGGTTTATAATGATTTTTATATTGGTAAAAATGCTAAAGTTTATATAATTGCTGGCTGTGGAATTCATAATGATCATCATAAAGATTCTCAGCATGATGGTATTCACAGATTTTTCTTGGAAGAGGGAGCACATGTTACTTATGTTGAAAAGCATTATGGAGAAGGCAATGGAGACGGTAAGAGAATTTTAAATCCTGTTACTGAAGTACATCTTAAGAAAGGTAGCTCTATGGATATGAATAGTGTACAGATTAAAGGTGTTGATTCAACTGTCAGAGTTACAAAAGGTGTTTTGGAAGATGATACTAATTTTGTTGTTTCGGAAAAGATAATGACACATGGAAATCAATATGCTGAAACTTTATTTGAGGTTGAGTTAAATGGTGAGAATTCTAGTACTCAAGTAACTTCTAGATCTGTTGCAACTGAAGATTCAAAACAAAAATTTATGTCTAAGGTTTTTGGCAATAACAAATGCTTTGGTCATGTAGAGTGTGATGCGATTATTAAGGATAATGGTACTGTTCAAGCAATTCCTGAGATATCTGCAAATAGTGTTGAGGCAAATCTTATCCACGAGGCTGCTATCGGAAAGATTGCAGGTGAACAATTAACTAAACTTATGACATTAGGCTTAACAGAAAAAGAGGCTGAAGAAGAGATTATAAAAGGATTTTTAAGATAAAAATATGTATTGAAGCACTTTGAACTATGAAATTTATGATTACAATACTTGGAAATACTTTTTAAAATAAATTATAAAGGAGTGCTGTTTTTGGAAAATAATAATTTAGAGGCGCGTGGCAAAGCTACAATGAAAGTTGGAATTGTCGGCATTGTTGGTAATATAATGTTATTTATTATTAAAATTTTAATTGCTCTTGCAAGTAGAAGCCAAGCACTTTTTGCCGATAGTGTTAATAGTGCTACTGATATTTTGTCTTCAGTTATGACTTTAATAGGTGGCAAAATTTCTAGTGAGCCATCTGATGCTGAGCATAATTATGGTCATGGAAAAGCAGAGTATATTTTTTCACTTCTAATTAGTGTTGTAATGGCATATTTGGCAATTAAAATTGCGTATGATGGCACACTTTCTTTGATTAGTGGTGCTGAATTTACATTTTCATATCTTTTGGTTGCTGTTTGTATAATTACGATTATTACAAAATTATCGATGTATATATATGTACATAGAATTGGTGTGAAGATGGATAATATTTTGATACTTGCTAATTCACAAGATCATATAAATGATGTTTGGACAACTACATCTGTTTTAATTGGTATTATCTTTGCTATTTTTAATATTTATTGGGTTGATGGTGTTGTCGCGATTTTAATTGCTACCAAGATTTTATTTGAGGCAATTAAGATTTTTATGGAAAGCTATAATGTGCTTATGGACGTTTCGATGCCCCAAAATGAATTGGAAAAGATTAAAGGTATAATTGCAAATGAGAAAGAGATTGACCATTTAGATAAAATTACATCTAAGTCTGTTGGAAATGAATTTATAGTTATTGTTAAGATTTCGATAGATGGCAATAAAACTGTAAATGAAAGCCACCATATAGCTGGTAAATTGAAATCAGAAATAATGAAATTAAAAGGTGTTTATGATGTTATTGTACATGTAAATCCAGCATAAAAATAAATTTTATAATTTGAAAAAGGACGTGTAGTTTTCCCACACGTCCTTGCTTTATTATAGCATACTTTTTGCTGAAAATCAACTTTTGAAACGGAAAGAAATTTACATAAACCAGAAGAAAAACGAAGGTATAGAAGATAATGTAAAAAAATGAAAAAATTTTACTATAAAAATATCTTGAGTATAATTTGCAATATGGTATAATATTATTAACCCTACAGAGTACGTATAACTTGAGTCATATTTAGAACCAACACTAAATTGATTGGGAGTCTTTCCTCTGGATATGGTGTGCAAGCTTACCTAGACGTAGTAAGAAGCCCGTAAGTATTCAGGCAGACACCCACCTGTGTTAGCACAGGGTCTTAAATCAGCTCAAACGGAACGGCTACACGTGGGGTTTTATTTTTTGTTTAAATTGTAGCTGATTAATTTGTCAAAAAGTAGAATTTGTGCATAACGATTTAAATTAATTAGTTGTAGGAGGGGTTGTATGAGTGAAGTAGATAGAACATTAAGAAAAATAAAAAATGTTAGAGAGTATTGTGATAAGACAATTAAAGAAAGTAAAAATTTAGAAGAAGTTGAAGATGCAAAAGATTTGCGAGACGATGTCCTAAAATTAATTGAATTAATGTCTGAGTACACGGAGAGTGTTTTTGACGATGAAATAAAAAATGCTACGCGACAAAAAATGAGAGAAGAGTCAAGTACAGTGCGAGATTATCAAGAAAAATGTGAAAATATAGAAAGAAGAAGAAAAGGTGCTCATAATAGCTTAATAATCCAAATAAAAATGACGGATAATTTGTGTAAAACTGTTGGTGTTAATGAGATATATGGTAGATTGCCTGAAGAATATAGAGAAGACACGAGTGGACTTATGGGAGAAAAGAACAGAAAAAATCCTGGAGTTGTTGAAACAAGACATGCAATCTCGGATTGGGCTTGGGAGGTTGTTTTGGGAAGTACGGTTGCAATGACATTAGATCTTGCAGAGATGAACTACGATAAAAATTTAGAAGATAGGGAAAAAATAGCAGAAGAGTTTAAACGTCTTGGTGGAGTTGAAGCTGCTAAGAAAATGATTGACGATATGACTCGACCTGAGGGATTTGAAAGATAAAAAACAAGTTGACATAATTCAAAAAGAATGTTATAATGATTATTGTTGCGAAATTAAGAAAGGGGTCTTCACAATGAAAGAGATTGAAAAACTTATGGCACTTCGAGGCAAGGTTGAAGACGTTGAAAAGAAAACGGTTGATACAGCTATTGATTTGTTCAATGACAATTTTAAACTGTTGTTGAATGATGCTCGTCTCTTGATTATCTCGGGAGTAAAAACGGAAAGAGACTACTCCACAGTTTGTGAGGCGATGAGTGAAATTGGCAAGCTTGCTGAAAGGTTTCATGACGATGAACTGGTTTTTCCGGTTTTGGTAACAAACAAAGATGCTAGACTCTATCTGGCAAAGTATGGCAAAGAGGTCATACTGAAATAGCAAATAAAAAGAGCTTTGACTTATTTAGTCAAGGCTCTTTTGCTTACTAAAATTTATTTCTTTGGCATTAATTTTTCTTGTCCACCCATATATGGTCTTAATGCAAGAGGAACATTAACACTACCATCTTCATTTACGTTATTTTCTAAGAAAGCAATTAATCCACGAGGAGTAGCTAAAACAGTATTATTAAGTGTAGATACTAAATAATTTCCGTCTTTGCCTTTTGCCCTAATACCAAGTCTTCTGGCTTGAGCATCGCCAAGAGTAGAGCAGCTACCAACTTCGAAATATTTTTGTTGTCTTGGGCTCCAAGCTTCAACATCGCATGATTTTACTTTTAAATCAGCTAAATCACCACTGCAACATTCAAGAGTTCTAACAGGAACATCCAAACTTCTAAAGAATTCTACAGTGTAGCTCCACATTTTATTATACCAATCCATTGCTTCTTCAGGTTTGCAAAGCACAACCATTTCTTGTTTTTCAAATTGATGAACCCTATAAACACCTCTTTCTTCGATTCCGTGAGAACCTACTTCTTTTCTAAAACATGGAGAATAAGAGGTAAGAGTAAGAGGTAATTCTTCTTCTTTAATCAATTGACCTTTAAATTTTCCAATCATAGAATGTTCACTAGTACCAATCAAATATAAATCTTCACCTTCGATTTTATACATCATGGCTTCCATTTCGGCAAAACTCATTACACCATTTACAACATCACTTCTAATCATAAAAGGTGGTATGCAGTAAGTGAATCCTTTATTTATCATAAAATCTCTTGCATAAGAAATCATTGCAGAATGAAGTCTTGCAACATCACCCATCAAATAATAAAAACCATTTCCAGAAGTTCTTCCGGCACTATCTTTATCAATACCATTTAATCTGTCCATTATATCAGCGTGATAAGGAACTTCAAAATTAGGAACAACAGGTTCACCAAAACGTTCATTTTCAACATTTTCGCTGTCATCCTTTCCGATAGGAACAGAAGCATCAATAATATTTGGTATAACCATCATCCTAGTTTTAATTTCTTCAGATAAAGAAGCTTCTTTTTCTTCAATCTCAGTCAATTCCTTATTAATATCATTAACTTCTGCCTTTAGTTCATTTGCCTTTTCAATTTCTTTATTCTTCATCAAAATACCAATTTCAGAACTTTTTGAATTTCTAGATGCTCTAAGAGTATCTCCTTTAAGCCTTGCATCTCTAAGTGTTTTATCTAATTCTAACACTTCATCTACTAATGGCAATTTTTGATCCTGAAATTTTTTCTTAATATTTTCTTTTACTATATCAGGATTTTCACGAACAAATTTAATGTCTAACATATAAAAAACCTCCTAATTAAAAATAATAACTCTCCCAAATCCAAAGGACGAGGGAGAGTCGTGGTACCACCTTAATTACTTCTTTTAGCGCATTGTAACCTTTGCGAAAGGTTTGATTTTCATCAAAAGCTCAAGAGTAGATTCCTAAAAACATTTTACTAATTCACACCAACCATTAGCTCTCTTTAAAAAATATCCCTTTAGTACTAGTCTCCGTCAAAGCCATATAACGACTAAATTATATAGTGATACTAAAAAAAAGTCAACGAATTCTTGTTAAAAAGCCTAAATAGTAATATAATAACAATGTGAAAACGATAGGAGGTTTAAAATATGAAAAAAATTAAAATTTCTTCTTTACTTGTAATAATTGCTATACTATGTGCAAGTCTAGTATTCGCAACAAACGTAAAAAGTGGTGAAATAATAGACATCGACTTGACAGAAGAAAGTCAAGTACAAGAAACCAAAAAACAAGAGAAAAACATAATAAAATTCGGAGAAACAGTAAATGCAAGCGGAATAGCAAACGATTTAATAATACTTGCCGGTTCCGACGTAAGTTCAAACGCCACAGGCGATTATTCATTCATTGCTGGAAACATCATAAAAATGACAGACAACGTGCGTCAAGATGCTTTTTTAGCAGGTAGTGATATTACAATCGATGGAGAAATAGGAAGAGACGTATACGCCGCAGCAAAAACAGTTACTATAAAAGGAAATATAGCAGGAAACATATATGTATTCTGTAATCAACTATATATTTCTTCTGGTGCAGTAATTGGTGGTACAGTAAACGCAAATGGTAGCAAAAAAATTGCAATAGCAGATGGTGCACAAATTGCAGGAAAAGTAAAATATTACGATACAGCAAGTGTAATAATCCCCGAAGGAATAGAAACATACGTAATGGAAACTAAAATAGATGAAGACATTAACAGAGAAAATCCAATAATATCAAAAACTAGATCAGTTATATATTGGATTATAGCAAACACAATCTTATTCTCGTTTTTACTACTTGTTTTACCAAAAATGTTTGACAAAATCCAAAAATCATATGAAAGAAAAAGTGGAAAAGTATATCTTACATCAGCCGGTTGGGGAATATTATTACTAATAGCAATCCCAATAATAGCACTAATAGCTTTAATTACAATCATTTGCTCACCTTTAGGATTTGCTTTATTTGTTATCTACACATTTGTATTACTTATGGCGACAGTATTAGTAGGATATCTACTTGGAACAACATTATTTAACAAAACTAAAATGAACAAATGGCTAACAGGCTTTCTAGGAATAACAATATTAGAAATTCTATGTGCCCTTCCACTAATCGGAGGAATAGTAGGTACAATAAAAGTATTAGTCGGTACAGGAATAATCATAGAAATTATAAAAAGAGAAAAACCACAACAAATTGCTAAAATAGAAGAAGCATCAAACGAAGCCAACGAAAAAACAGAAGAATAAAAAACAAGAAAATAAAAAATAGGAAAATTAGGCACCAACTACCTAGAGGAAGAAAGTATATTAAATTTTTTGAGCAACGGTTTGGTGTGGCGAGGGCTCAAAAAATTTAATATACTTTCTTCCTCCCACCACTAAGCCCAAAATAATTAGTCTAAAAAAGCCGTATGAAACCAAAATTTCATACGGCTTTTAAAATTCACTTAATTATTACGAGCAAAATGTGTTAAACGTTAAATCTGAACAAGACTACATCTCCGTCCTGCATAACATAGTCCTTACCTTCAATACGAATTAACCCTTTCTCTCTAGCCTTTGCAAGCGATCCACACTCAACAAGCTCCTTATAATTAATAACTTCAGCCTTAATAAACCCTCTCTCTATATCAGTATGAATCTTTCCAGCAGCTTGAGGAGCCTTAGTACCAATCTTAATCGTCCAAGCCCTAACTTCAGGTTCACCAGCCGTCAAGAAAGACATAAGTCCAAGCAACTTGTAACTTGCTTTTATCAATTTATCAAGGCCAGATTCATCAATTCCAAGCAAATCAAGCATTTCTTGCTTTTCATTATCTTCTAAAACAGCCAATTCTTCTTCAACTTTAACACAAAGAGGAATAACCTCACTATTATGCGAAGCGGCATACTCTTTTAAAGCATTGTAATGTTTATCTGTTTCAAGATTTTTCAATTGTTCATCAGAAATATTTGCGACATACATCATAGGTTTAGCTGTCAAAAGATATAAATCAGAAAGCATTTCTTTTTCTTCATCGCTTAATTCTACTGTGCTTGCTAATTTGTTTGCTTCTAATGCAGCTTTAATTTTATTTAAAGCATCAACTGCAATTTGATTTTTCTTATCAGCTCTTGCTAGTTTAAGAGCTTTATCCATTCTTTTCTCAACAGCCTCTAAGTCAGCAAAAATTAGCTCAAGATTAATTGTTTCAACATCTCTGATAGGGTTGATGCTTCCATCAACGTGAGTTATATTAGAGTCTTCGAAACATCTAACGACTTGAACTATAGCATCAACTTCTCTTATATGAGAAAGAAATTTATTTCCTAACCCTTCTCCTTTAGAAGCACCTTTTACTAGACCTGCAATATCAACGAATTTTACTATTGCATGAGTTATTTTTTCAGGATTATAGATTTTTGCAAGTTCATATAATCTATCATCAGGAACAGGGACTATTCCGATATTAGGCTCGATAGTACAAAATGGGTAGTTTGCACATTCTGCACCTGCTTTTGTTATTGCGTTAAATAAAGTACTTTTTCCTACGTTAGGTAATCCTACTATACCAATTTCCATTTATATCATTCCTTTCAGGATTTTTTTAAATCACATGTATGTTATAGCATAAAAGTTACTAAAAATCAATCCGCGAATTTTTTGTTGGTTGTTGGTTTTAGTGGTTTAATTTTAGTGAGAAAAAGGGACGGAGGAAAATTCTCATTTTTGAGAAAAAGGGACGGACCTCGTAGGGAGTGTACATGGGTTTTGTGTTGAAAAGTTTTGGCAAATCTGATAAAATTAAGAAAATGTTGAGTGCTTTTTAGAGACGTCGTTTATATAAATAATCTACGATAAAAATTTGTTTTATGATGGAGGGGTAGTATGCAAACTGCAAATATTGAAAAGTTTATGCCTACGGTTTATCAGGCTGAGATATTAGTGAAGAATAATTTGGAGTCTTTTAGAAGACAAGGTGTAAAGGTTTTTAAAATTATTCATGGCTATGGTTCCACTGGAAAAGGTGGTGCTTTGAGAACTGGTCTTAGAGATTATTTGAAGCAACTTAAAAGGGCTAAGATTATTGCTGATTTTGTACCTGGGGAAGATTGGTCTGCTTTTGATGAAACGACAAGAAAGGTACTTGATTTGGATGATGATTTTAGAAAGGATACTGACCTTGGCAAGATGAATGCTGGTGTCACTATAATTGTCATAAGTTGGGATGATACTAAAAAGTATGATAGCGAATATCGTCCGACAAGAAATTGAAACAAGAAGAGGACAATGATAAAAAATAGAGAAAAATTTTATTATTTTAATAGCATCAATTGGTAATTGTATCCAATTGATGCTATTTTTGATACATTTTTTATTTCAAAATTGACTTACAAATATGGTATGATATAATATATTTGTATTTTATTGGAGGAGATTACAGATGAAAAAATTATTGTTTATTATATGTGTATTAGTTATGATTTGTACTGTTTCTTATGCTTCTTTTGAAGTTCCTGAGACTATCAGAATAAAGCTGGAAAATGGCGAGATTATGGAGATTAATTTAGATGAATATTTGTATAGCGTTGTAAAAAATGAGATGGGAACTAGTTATAAGACTGATGGTAAGGTGAAGCAAATAGGTAGCGAGGCTTTAAAGGCACAGGCTGTTGCTTCAAGAACGTATGCTGTATATAAGATTTTGCAAAATGAGGATGCTGAGTATGATGTAACTGCTACAACAAAGGATCAAGTTTATAGGGCTGGCAATGTTCCTGAAATTGTTAAGGATGCCGTTGATTTTACTTCTGGTCAAGTTATGACTTATGATGACGAAGTGATTTGTGCTTATTTCTTTTCAACGAGTGGCGGTCATACGGAGTCTCCTGAAAATGTTTGGTATTCATCTCTTCCGTATTTGGAGGGCGTGGAAGATCCTTATGAACCATATATTGAGGGTAAGTCTGAGTGGACTGCCAGGATTCCTGCAAGTAAATATGGAAAGATTAAGATTTTGGATACTGATGAGTTTGATAGGGTTATGGAGTTAAAAGTTGGAAGTGAAGTTCTTACTAAAAATAACATAAGAATGAAATTGGGTGCTAGTCTTATTAAAAGTACTTGGTTTGAAGTTGAGTATGATGACGAGACTGAGGAATATGTTTTTAATGGTAAAGGTTATGGGCATGGTGTTGGTATGAGCCAATATGGTGCTATGGGAATGGCAGAGGCTGGATTTAATTATCAAGAGATATTATCTTGGTATTATAAGGATATTGATTTTGAACCAAATGGTGATGAATACATAGTAATTAATAAAGGTGAGAAAGATAATAAACCTGAAAAAGAAGATGATCATAATTCAAATGGCGTAAGTAATGATTATTCAGATTCAAAAGCTGATGAAAAAAATCCAAATCAAAATTATGAAAGAGGACCACTTTTGGTTGGATTATTGGAAGTAGTAAAAATCTTAACTTCTTGGAGGTGATTTTTATAAATATTGGTATCGATATTGGTGGAAGTCATACAGCGATGGGACTTATTGATTCAAATGGAAGTGTTTTAAATAGTAAAGAGATTTTTTATACTCCTCAAACGTTTGATATTGATGAATGTTTTGAAAGTATAAATGACTTTGTTGCAGAACATGAATTGGAAGCTGAGAGTATAGGAATAGGTATTCCTGGTTTTGCAACGGATACTTTTATAAATTATACTTGTAATTTACCTCTTGATGATATAGAGGTGACTGATTATATTAATACATCACTTCCAATATATATTTCAAATGATGCTAATTGTGCAACGATAGCAGAGTATGAAATTATAGACAGAAAGATTTATTCAAATTATATTTTGGTTACCATAGGTACAGGAATTGGCTCTGGCATAATTTTAAATGGTGCTTTGTATACTGGTAGTAGTGGTACTGCTGGAGAGATTGGACACATGGTGATAGATAAAGATGGAATTCTCTGTAAGTGTCGGTAGAAGAGGCTGTTTTGAAAGGTATGCATCTATTTCAGCACTTAAGAAAATGATGGGTGAAGAAAATTTAGAAGAGATTTTCTATCTTGCTGATAAAAATTCAAAGGTGCAAAATGTTTTAGATACATATTTAGAAAGTCTTTCAGACGGTTTGGCAAACGTTATAAATATGTATGACCCGGAAATACTTGTTTTAGGCGGAGGACTTTCTGAATTTGAGGAAGATTTTTTATATAAATTAAAAGCTAAGATTGTTGCAAAGATATACAATAAAAAGACTTATGATTTTAATATAAAAATTGCTGAACTAAAAAATGATGCTGGGATAATTGGTGCATCGATGCTTGAAAAGTATTTACAACAATAATTAGATATTATTTTTAGCTTTTTAAAAGTTTAAGTTGTAAGTAGTAGAGTATCAGAAAATGATTGATTGCATTGCCGCATAGATTTATAAGAAAGGAGAGTATGATTTTTATCATACGAAAAAGGGATGGATTTAATAAACGAAATTAAAGCCATTACAAATGAAAAAAATATTAAAGTTAATGAACCTATGAGTAAGCATACAAGTTTTAAAACTGGTGGACCAGCAGATGTTTTTGTCACTCCTGAAACGAAGGATGAGATAGTAAAACTTTTAAAACTTGATGTAAAGAAAACTATCATTGGAAATGGTAGCAATATTTTAGTAAAAGATGGTGGAATTAGGGGTCTTGTTATTAAGATAAATACTAATAATTTTAAAATTGAAGATGATATTATATATGCAGATGCAGGTTGCTCACTTGCAAAGCTTTCAAGACTTGCAATGGAAAATTCTCTTTCGGGCTTGGAGTTTGCTTGTGGAATTCCTGGTACTTTAGGCGGTGCAATATATATGAATGCGGGTGCTTATGGCGGAGAAATGAAAGATGTTGTAATAGAGACAGTGGCACTTGATAAAGAAGGAAAAATGCATGTAATAAAAGACCACGAGTTTGGATATAGAACTAGTTGTTTTCAAGATAATGACTTAATAATAATTTCATCTAAAATACAGTTGCAACATGGTGACATGAGTGCGATAAAAGAAAAGATGGATGAAAACATGAATGCTAGAAAACAAAAGCAACCTATAGGTAAACCTAATGCAGGAAGTACTTTTAAAAAACCTAAAGATAACTTTGCTGCTAAGCTTATACAAGATGCTGGGCTTAAGGGCTATTCAATAGGTGATGCTCAAGTTTCAGATTTGCACGCAGGTTTCATTATAAACAAAGGAAATGCAACTTCTAAAGATATTTTAGAACTTATGAAATACGTAAGAGAAAAAGTAAATACAGAGTATGGTGTAATGCTAGAGCCTGAGATAAAGATAATAGGCGAAGATTAGAATATAAAGTAAGTTTTGGAGAGGAATTTTAATGAGAAGTTTGAGTGAATGGTTTGGTTCTGGTTTAAAAATAAAAAGATGGCTTTTTTTAGTTTTAATTGGAACATTTATATTAAGCTATGGATTTGCTAATTTGAAACTTGCAAATCAGCTTGATGTACATAGTATATTAGTTACGGCAATTTTATTTGCTATAGGTATTTTTTGTATAGTGACAGGTTTTATAATGACTCAAAGAAGAATTCTACAAGCTGTTGCTGAGTCGAATATTTCGTCAAATACCAAAAATTTAAATTTAAAAAGACTTTTGTTTGATAAAAAAACATTGGACAAAAGTATTAAAGTTGTTGTTATAGGTCAAGGAGATGGAATGTCTTCTTTATTAAATGGAATGAAATTATTTTCAAATAATATAACAGCGATTGTTTCTACTTTTGAAGATGGAGAAGATAAAGAGTTTGAAATTTCAGAAGTAAAAAGAGCGATGATATCTTTAGCTGAAAATGATAAAAAAGAATTAGAAAAATTTATGAATTATAAAACTAGATATGGCATAGATGTTGGAAGTTTGATTTTAGAATCAATGATGGAAATGCATGAAAATAATTTATCTAAAGCAGTTTTAAATACGTCTAACGTAATTGCTATGTCTGGAAAAGTAGTTCCTGCTACGATAGATAACGTTTCAATAGGTGCTGTTTTGTCAGATAACACAAGGGCACATGGCAAATATGAAATAATAGAAAAAACAAGGCAAAAGAAATTGCCGATAGAAAAAATATTTCTTGTTCCAGAAAGATGTGCACCAGCTCCTAATGTTATAAAAAGCATCAAAGAAGCGGACCTTATTATAATAGGGCCAGGTAGTCTTTATGTGGGAATTTTGCCAATACTTTTAATAAGAGAAATTGCTGATGAAATTAAAAAGAGTAAAGCTACAAAGATTTTTATATCAAACATTATGACTGAAATTGGACAAACTGATAACTATTCACTTTCGGATTATATTAATGTTTTACATGAACACGCAGGAAAAGGTATTATAGATTACTGTATTGCTAGTGATAGTGATATAATGCCAGAGTATTTAAGAAAGTATAACAAAAAAGGAGCAGACTTAATCGATATAGATAAAGTTAAAGTTAAAGAGACAGGCACAAAGCTAATAGTTAGGGACCTAACTGTAATTGGCGAAGATGGAAAAATAAGACACGACAGCATAAAACTTGCTAAGGAAATTGTTGATATAATGTGCCAAAACATGGATTTATCTGCTGACAAACAAGCACTTGAATATTACAATATAAAAAATAGATTGAAAAAATTAAGAAGAAAAAAGAAAAGTGTTTTGCTAAGAGACGTAAAAGTAATTTCAAAAAAAACTAAGAAATAATATTTAACTTTGAAAGGAAGTTATATTTTATGCTAATTACAAATGAAAAAGATTTTAGTTCTTTTGAAAATGGAATAAAAAAAGAATGGATTATTACAAATGGTATTGGTGGTTATTCTTCGGGTACTATAATAGGTGCAAATACTAGAAAATATCATGGATTACTTGTAGCAGCTTTAGATGAAAATTATGAAAGATTTTTAGTGCTTTCAAGGCTTAATGAAGAAATTGAAATGGATAAAAAGACTTATTCTATTTCTTCAAATGAATGTCCTGGATATATAGAAAATGGTTTTAAATATCAAAAGTGTTTTGCAAAAGAGTATTTGCCAGAATTTTTTTATGATGTTAAAGGGGTACAAATAATAAAGAAAATAGGTATAGTTCATGGCGAAAATAAGGTTGCTGTGACTTATACAATTAAAGCTGGCAATAATAATGTGAAGTTTAAATTGTCACCTATTATAAACTTTAGAAATTTTCATGAAACTAAAGATTTATATCGAGATGAACAAGCGATAGGAAAAAATACAGTAAAGATTAGACTAAACTCAAAACATAACTTATATATGACCATTTCAGAGGGCGAGTATATTAAATATTACAATACGTATTATCAAAACATGATTTATAGAGAAGAAAAAGCTAGAGGACTTGACTATTGTGAAAGTCATTATATGCCTGGTGCGTACGAGATTTCTCTTATGAAAAATGAAGAAAAGACGATTGAGTTTGTTGCGTCTGTTGATGATAAATTAGAATTTGATTTAAAACCTAATGCTGAATCTATAATAAAATCTGAAGAAACGAGAATGCAAAAAGTATGTAAGATATATGGCACAAAAAATGATGTAGAAAAAGATTTGGCAATAGCTGCAGATAGTTTTGTAATTGAAAAAGGATATGGAAAAACAATTATTGCTGGTTACCATTGGTTTTCAGATTGGGGTAGAGATACATTTATTGCATTAGAAGGAATACTTTTAAAGGCAAATAGATTTATTGATGCTAAAAAAATAATTTTAACTTTTTCTAAGCATATAAGAAACGGTTTGGTTCCAAATCTTATAGGTGAGGATGGCGGACAAAGTTATAATAGTGTTGATGCTTCACTTTGGTTTATAAATGCAGTTTATAAATATTACAAATATACAGGAGATACAAATTTAGTAAGTGACATATATGATAAGTTACTTGAGATAATTGAAGCATATAAAAACGGCACAGACTATAAAATAAAAATGGACGATGACGGACTTATAACAGAGGGAAATAAAAATACTCAACTTACTTGGATGGATGCAAAAGTTGGTGACTATGTACCAACCCCTAGAAATGGTAAGGCTGTGGAGATTAATGCTCTTTGGTATAATGCACTAAATGTAATGAAAAGATTTTCTGAAATATTAGAAAAAGATTTTGATAAAGAATTAATAGGCAAAGTTAAAGAGACTTTTAAAGCTTTTTACAAAGAACATGGCTTATATGATACTATAGAACCTCTTTCAGATAAGATAAGACCAAATCAAATATTTGCTGTTTCTCTTGATTTTCCAATATTAGATACAGAAAAAGCAAATGATGTTGTAGATGTTATTGAAGAAGAATTATTGACAGATAAAGGTTTAAAAACACTAAATGCTGGTGATGAAGCTTATCGAGCTAGGTATGAAGGTGACGTATATAATAGGGATGCTTCATATCATGAGGGAACGGTTTGGCCTTGGCTTATGATGGGATACTATGAGGCTTGCTATAAATTAAAAAGAAAGCCTAAAATTTTGTTAGATGTAAATCAAATGCTAGAAGATAGATGTATAGGAAGTATTTGTGAAATTTATGATGCCGACGAACCGAGAAGGGCTAACGGTGCTATTTCTCAGGCTTGGAGTGTCGCAATGGCAATATTATATTTATAAGAGGTGAAAAGTGAGAATAATAGGAATTGACCCAGGCTATGCAATTACAGGTTTTGGGGTTATAGAATATATTGGAAATCATTTTGAACTAATAAAAGCGGGAGCTATCGAAACAAAAGCGGGTGTACCTTTTCCAAATAGACTTCAAAAAATATATGATGATATGATTGATTTGATAGAAGAGTACAAGCCGGATGCAATATCGATTGAAGAATTGTTTTTTAATACAAATACTACAACGGCTATAGGAGTTGCTCAAGGAAGAGGGGCAGTTTTAATAGCTGCCTCGAAAACAGCTACACCTATATATGAGTACACACCACTTCAAGTAAAGCAGTCAATTACAGGATATGGTAGAGCAGATAAAAAGCAAGTTCAGTCGATGGTAAAGGCAGTTTTAAAATTAGAAAAAATACCAAAGCTAGATGATACTACAGATGCTATGGCTCTTGCTATATGTCACGCACATAGTGCTAGATTTTCAGAACCGATAAAATAAATTTGTGGAAGGATTAACGAGATGGAAAACCTTTATTTAATTACAGGCGATGATTTGTTTGAAAGAGAAAAAACAGTTGAAAAAATAAAGAGTGCTTTTGGAGAGTTGGTAAAAGGTATAAACTTTATAGTAATAGATAAAGATACAATTAATTTACTTCAAGGAGAAGTTACAACTTATCCATTTGGATTTGATAAAAAACTTATTATTGTAAATATTGCAAATAAAAACCAAGATACAGATGATGGTGCAAGTAAAAACGATTGGTTTGACGATGAACTTATGGAAAATATATTAAATTCTATAGACATGAATGTCATAGTTTTTAACGGTAATTTTCAAGCAAGAAGTAAAATATATAAATTTGTTTCTAAAAATGGTAAATGCATAGATTGTAATAAACCTAAAAATAAAAAAGACATTGCCCCTTGGGTGGTGGATTTAGTAAGAAAAGAACAAAAGACTATTTCAAATGAAAATGCAAGTTATATAGTTCACACTTGTGGTGCAGATAAAATGATGCTTTATAACGAAATACAAAAGCTAGAAGATTTTGTTGGCGAGAGAAAAGAGATTACAAAAAAAGACATAGATGAAGTTGGAATAAGAAATTTAGAGACAATTATTTTTGATCTTACAGATTCATTAGGTGCGAGAAATGTTACTAATTCGATAAGAGTTTTAGAAGAGTTATTAATGCAAAAAGAGCCTATTCAAAAAATTTTAATAATGATAGCTAAACATTTTAAATCACTTTTAATTACTAAGATTTGTATGAATGAAAATAGAGATGTTGCAAATGAATTAAATATTAAGTTTCCTTTTATCGTTAATAAGTATAAAGAACAAGCAAGAAGATTCACAAGAGAAGAGTTAGAAAACGTTTTGCTTGATATATCAGAACTTGATGTAAATTCGAAGATTGGCAAAATTGACTTAAAAACAGGCTTGGAAATAACTTTAGTAAAAGCAATGTAAAGTATATTTTTCATAAAACCTCAAATAATAATTAAAATGAAATTTATTTTAATTATTTATTGGAGGTTATTTTTATGTCTTGGAATATTAGAACAGACTTGGCAATTGAAACACGCGAGTTTTATAAAAAAGCAGAGAAAATAGAAGACGAGATACCTGGGGTTAAAACAGATATTGAGCAAGTGGATGGTGGATTTAAAATTACAAATGTAAGGATTTTATCTGAAGAGGGAGCAGATGCACTTGGAAAACCTATAGGAAGTTACTATACTTTAGAAGTCGAAAATTTATCGATGGGAATAGAAGAGATTAGTGAGAACGTAAAGGAAAAAATAGCTACTATACTAAAAAATATTTTAAACTTATCGCCAGAGGATAAAGTATTAGTTGTTGGGCTTGGAAATGAGGATGTTACACCAGATTCAGTAGGACCGAAGGTAATATCTAAAATAGATGTTACAAATCATTTAATAAAATATGTTCCGCAATATATTAAGGAAGGAACAAGACCAGTATGTGCAATAGTTCCAGGTGTTTTAGGCACAACTGGTATAGAAACGAGTGATATAATAAAAGCCATTACAGACGAAACAAAACCTAATGCGATAATAGTAGTTGATGCATTGACTGCAAGAAATATTAAAAGAATTAAAAATACAATACAGATTGCAGATAGTGGTATAGCACCTGGCTCGGGAGTTGGCAATAATAGGCAAAGGATAGATAGAAATTTGCTTGGGATTCCAGTTGTTGCAATAGGTGTTCCGACAGTTGTTGATTCAAAAACGATTGTTAGTGATGTCATAGAAGGAATTATTGAAAAAGAAAATGTAGATGAAGAAGGCAAAAATAAGTATTATGATTTTATAGAAAATATGTTGCCAGGTATAGAAAATAATAGTATGGTTACACCACATGAAATAGATGAGGTAGTAACAAATATTTCAGAGATAATAGCTGGTGGAATAAATATGGCACTCAATTAAACTTGGGGAGAAAAGGGGACGGAGGAAAATTCTCACTTTTAAGGAAAAGGGAGAATTTTCCTCCGTCCCCTTTTCTCGGTCTTTCTTAATTTGCCTTAGCTTTTATAGTGAAATTTAGCAAAAAATGATATTGATATATTTGTCAAAAGACCTTATAATGATTATATAGATGTAGTTTTTTGTCGGAGGATGATGGAATGAAGAAACCTTGGAAATTTATGGTTGCAACCTTAATAATATTATTTGCAGTGTATTTATTAGTGAAAAAGTATTCATTTTCAATTACAGATATGTCTACTAAGATTGGTAATAGAGTTGGAGGCGGAGAGCTAGGCATAAGTGATTATTATACATTGAAATCATACATAGATTTGTATAAAAAATATATCGAAGAAAACAAGTACGAAAATGCGTATGGAATGCTTAGCTATTCGTATAAGAGCTACGTACCTTATGAAGAATATTTAAAAAATATCAAAAAAGATAATGTTGAAGATTATGTTTTGAAAGATATAGATATAATCACAGACACTACTTACGATGCAATTTTAGCCACTAGTGGAGATGAGAGACATTATTCTATGATAATAGATACAAACTCAAAAGATGGCATACTTTATCCAGATTCTTTTTTGAAACATAAAGAAGTAAATGAAAAAGTAAACAAAAAGAAAGTTGAAGTCGTTCTAAATGACTATGTTGTTAACATAGACAAATGTACTTTAAATTTTAAAATAAAAAATAACACTAGTGATACTGTAAAGTTTTCTAGTTCTAATTTGCTTACAGACAAACAAGATATTGTTCAAAATGAAGATGAGATTGCTTTAAATGCAAAAGAAGAAAAAGAGATTACAATAGAATATGAAACTGATTATGCTTTTCCAAAGCAAATAGCATTATATAGAACTACAGATGATGCGGATAAATTTATAGAGTATATTATCGATATCAAATAGAGAGGAAAATGACGATGTACAAAAGTAGAATTTTTAAAATTTGTATAATTGTTTTTTTGTTTTTTGTTGTTATGGCGATTATAGAGATTATTACAAGAGGAATTTCAAGTGAAATATCGAATATTGTAATCAACATAGAAGAAGAAAAAAAGAACGAAGAGTTTTATAACTCTGAAAAAGAAGTCAATAAGCGAAATATAAAAGAATTTGTGAATAATATCCTGGATGCTTTAAATGATAAAGATTATGATTATGTAACCTATTATTTGGATGATACATATTTAAAATACTTTTTCGATAATGATAAAGAAAAAACAAAAGAAACCTTGAAAAATTACCTAGAAGATGGAGTAAAATATCAAATCACGGATATATCAGATGCTGGGGATAAGTATTATGTAAGCATAGGTTACACGAAAGATGATATTTTTCGAACAAAATATATTACACTTTATGATTTAGAAAATGGTGTATATAAGATAATGCTTGGACATTACAATTATATAAGCCCAAGTGATTATTCTACTAAATCAAATAATATAATTTTTGACAATACATATACATATGCCGTCGGAAATAAAAGGGTCTACCCAATTGACATATGTAATAATTCAAATGAAGACGTTGTAATTGAATTTGAAGATGCATATTTATTAGGAATAACAGGAAACCAAAAGCATTGTATGAATATTGAAAATGTAACTCTGAAAACTGGGGAAAATCAAAAGATAGAGTTAATAGTTGAAAACATTGTTGAAGATATAATAAGTTTAAATTTAAAAGTGAAGATAAATGGTATAGAAAAAGATATACAGATGTATTCAGAAAAAGGCTCGAGAGCATGAAAACATACAAAAATCTACATTTTTAACCTTTTACGTGCTTATTTAGATTGAAATTATTGTTACTGGGATATATAATACTATTTAACCGAAAAAACGTAGAATTTATGTGTAGGGAGGTGCTTCAGTGGGAGCAGTTAAAAAAATTAAAGAGGTAGGTCAGAAAGCAGTTAAAACTATGAAAAAAATTATAAATGCAATCAAATTTTTTGTGACGCCTCTTGGGACAGTTTTAGCTTGGATTTTGTTTATAATCTTTGCGTTACTTCTTATGACTGTAATTGTTGAAACAATTGCAACAGCATTCAAAGACTTTTTTAATTTCAATACAAACTATAGTACATTTGATCAAGATATGGAGGTAATTAAAGATTTATATAATAGCGGATATTCAACTCAGCTAGATCCTGAAAATTTTGTGGATTTTAAGAGCTTTGAGTATGCTGTACTTATGGATGCGTCGGAGTATATAAGAGTTAATGGGCAAGAAGAGTTTGACATAGTTAAAAATCAAAGTTTATATTTAAAAGAACTAAAATTATATAAGGAAATGTATAAAGGCAGATATAATGAATTGACTGGTGAGAATGAAAAACCCCAAAATCCTGTTGTTAAGCTTTTAGATACAGTATCTAAAACCGACCAAAGTAAGGTAGAGGGCGATGTGCTAAAAGCGGCGATAGAACAAGGTACAAATTCAAGAAATATTGATGTTATAGATTTTGCAGGGTTAGGAAAAGATGAAAATAAAACAACTAAGGGCGGAAACAATAGGGTTATGGGTCCGTTTTTAGTATATGAGTTTGTATATAATGACCTGTCGACAAAATCTACAACTGACGATAGTGCTGGAAAAGGAGATTTGAACTATGCAGACGAACCTGATACAAGCGAAGATTTATTTAATAAAGAAGAAATTGGCGGATCGGTTATTCCTTATCTTTATGTTATAAGAGAAGAAATTGAATTTTCTTATTACTTTGATAAAAATAATAATGCGATAGAAATACCATTTTTATTAAATGCTTACAATAATGAATTAGCAATGACAACAGAATGGAGAAAGGAAATAAGCAGAGTTACTAGAGGAATTCCAGCTGCAGTTTGGCCAGATCGTAATATGGATAAGGAAAGTGGGGATTATACGTGGGTACCATATTATAGCGATGAGACAAATTGTACTATATACAAAATACCTATGAAAACTATTTTAGGAAGATATCTTCCTAGGACAGAACTCCTACATGCATGGACAATACTAAAACAAAACATAGTACAAGATCCATCGTTAAACGAAACGGATAAAAATCTAGAATTTATTAATAACATCACTAATAAAATTAAACAAATATATAATGATACATGTTTAAAAGATGAATCTACAGAACATAAAGAAAAGACTGTTAAAGTAAACAAATTGAACAAAAGAAATGAAGTTGAAACAAAGAGCGTTGAACATAAATATGAGTATGACACTTCGAATAAAACAACATTTGCAACATTTGAAAAAGCTGGTATAGAAACTACAAGATACGTAGACTTTAATGATGCAGATGTTGACGAAATAAAATATGTTAGTAATTTTGTATCGGCGTTGATAATTGATGAGGAATTTACTATATCATATGTAACACAAGCGGAACCTACCCAAGGTCATTTTACCCAAACAGCCGTAGATGTTAAATCAACTGCTAATACAACAACAATGAGCATTAGTTCGTTAGGAATTTCAGATATAAAGTATGGTGAAATATTAGTAGCTACAGGTACAATGGAAGACGGATATATTCCACCGTCTAGTTTACATGATTTTGCAAAGTTACACTATTGTAGTGGTACGGAAGATGACATACCCAATATTAGAGGAAGAATTTTAAGTGCGGCATGTTCAAAATTAGGTGTTTCGCCAGAAGTAGCAAGTATAAGCATAAATATAGAGTATAGACCTATATTTATTACAAGTACTATTTCTTGCAGTAAGACTTTAGAGATTGAACATAGAAGGATGCCAATTTTACTTGTAAAATCTGCAATTACATGGGCAAGAGAAATAGAATACTCACATGAGATTCAGCAAAGTATGTTTGAAGAATCTGATGCTAGCTATATAATACCAAACTCTGTTAGTTCTATGGGAATACAGTCTTTTGTAACAAGAGAAATTAGGAGTGAGTATAGAGGTAAAGCATATGAAGAAACTTTTGGTTTCTTACAAGAGAAAGATGTTATTTCGATGTTACTTACATTAGAAACAGCAGCTGAGAAAGGTAACTCAGATTGTTATGAATATATGAGAGAACTGTATAAATTAGTTAGAGCAACTCAAGAATATTCACAGACGTCTAAACATTTGATTAATCCTGATACATATACGTATGTTTATTTACAAGATTCTATATTGTATTACGATGATGCACAAACTCAAAAGATATATTGGCAAGAATTACTTGGTCAAAGAGGTTCAGTAGATGCTTTGACTAAAGAAGAAATTGAAAACATGAGGTCTCGAGATCCTGTGCTTAAATGGCAAATAGTAGAGTATGAGAAGTATCCAGAGTGCAATAATAAAGTATATGCACTAAATCCATATGGCTCTGCTTATGTAAGAGCACACGCTCAACTTGCTATAGATATGGGAGCTAGTAATATAGTATCAGGAGCTTATGTTCCAAATTCCCATGAAGGTGCAGACTTATATGGTAGAAATAGAATTGATAGCATGTTAAACAAGAAATCTGTTCCAAATGAAAGAAAAGATATAACAAACAAAATTTATAATTACGCATTAAAGCAACTAGAATTGACTTATGGAACGAACAGAGCACAATATAATTTAAAACAATATTTAGCTGAAGAATTATCATATATGCCAATAGTTGCAGTAGCGCCTGGTAAAGTTGTAGGTGTAAACTTTAATGGAAGATCGGGGTTCTGCGTAACTATAGCGCATAATTCAGACGGTAGTGTAAGGACACTATATTGCCACTTAAAGAGATGGCCTAATGTAAACGTGGGAGATCATGTTGGTGCGGGTACTGTAATTGGATACGAGGGAAATACTGGTAGAAGCGGAGGAACGCATCTACATTTTGAGATTACAAAAGTAAACCCTACTGGTGCAGAAATATCTTCGAGTGGTTCATATAATCCAGACAAGCATACGGTAAATCCAGAAAACTATATATATCCACTATTTAATCCTTTCTATAATGAAGAAAAAGCAAAAGAAGATAGCTATGCTTTATCTAGTGAGTATATGACACTTTATAGAACAGTTTATTTGGCAGAAGATGGAACTGGAAATACAGAAGTTGGTGGAAAATTGGAAAACAAAGTCCCTAAATATGCTTTACTAAATAATGTTGAACAATTAGTTGGAGATATTGGAAAAAGAGATAGAAAACTAAATATGTCAGGTAGCCTTGATTGGACACCGGATCAGAGAAACGATCTTTATTTAAGAGAAGAGTATTTTGATTTGAATAAGGCTAGGACTGCTGGCCTATTGGAGCTCGATAATGAATTGTATACTGTATTATTTGGTTACATTCCTGTAAAAACAGACATGCCGGGTGCATTGCCAGCACTCACAAGAGAAGAGTTAGAATACATACTAAAAAATTGGTTATCTGCTAGATACAAAGAAGAAGAATTTAATTGGTTAATGGAAAATGTATTTACAGAGGATACAATTGTAAAAATACTAGAAGCTCAAGAACAATATCAAGTGTCCGCAGTATTTGCTTTAGCTGTTGGAACATTAGAGCAACAACTTGGCCTTTCGTACTATAGAGATAGTAATAAGTTCTTGGGGAAACCAGGTATTCATAATATTTTTAGTATAAAAGGTAGTCTTAATGGTGGAGTAAGCTATATAAATGCAATTTGGAATGTATACGATAGTTACGGAGATGCATTTGAGGCATTTGCAAAATTGATCGCTGGTAAAAAATATTTTGAAGCAGGAAAGTTTACAATAGCCGCAATCGGACCTACGTATTGCCCTACTGGTGAACCACCAGGAGCCAGTTGGTCTAGACAAGTAACTGTTGTTGCTTTGCAAATAATGCAGTATTATACTGGTAGCAAGTGGTCATCAAATTTAACTTTTGTTGATAACTCTGAATTTCTTGGAATAGCGAGAAACTTTATTACCTTACTTGCTAATGCGGGCTATGATTATGGGTATAGTGTAACAGATTTTAACCCGTTTACTAATGAGATAGAGGGATCATCGAAACAAATTGACTGTACTGCGTATGTGAGTGGTGTTATAAGAGCTTATGGTAAAATGCATAATATCCCAGAGTTACAAACATTTAATGAGGGTTCTTCTGGATTTTGTTCTTTTGCCAACAGCATAGCAAATGGAAAAACAACTGGAGCCGAAAAGTACTTTGAGGTTATTTGGATAAGAAGAAACAAAGATTATCAGCATCCAGATGGCTCGGAACCTACGTTGGCTTGGTTACAAGAAAATATGTTGCCAGGAGACATTATAGTATTTTATGCCGGTCACTCACGCAGAACGGCAGATAAACATATAGTAGAATATGGTATTACAGCAAAAGGGATTTGCAGTAAATGTCCTGTAAGCTTGCGTGGTAAAAATGGTGCACACCATGCTGAAATTTTTACCGGCGGATGGGAAAAAGGTAAGTCATCTGTATTTTCGTGTGGAAGTGGACCGGGAACTGACAAAGATTTTTATGCTGCATACTCAAAAGGTGAGCCTGTTTGGAATAGGTGTTTATTTAGCACTGCAAAAACAGGTAATACTCGCTACACATTATATGCAATTATAAGATTAAAGTCAGAAATGTAAGAAAATTTTCCTAAAATTTGGTTGATTTTCTCTAAATCATATAGTATAATACCAAATGAACCTAGTACTTGGAATAAGGATAATATCTCCTCTTATTCTAGGTCCGAGGCAATTATAAGAAAAAGAAGGAGGAAAAAAGATGGACAAAGAGGCAATAATTAAAGAATATGCTACACATGAAGGTGATACAGGTTCACCAGAAGTACAAGTAGCATTATTAACAGCTAGAATTAATCACTTAACAGAACATTTAAAAACACACCAAAAAGATAATCACTCAAGAAGAGGATTATTTAAAATGGTTGGTCAAAGAAGAGGATTACTTAAGTATCTTGAAGAGACAGATATTGAAAGATATCGTAGCTTAATAGAGCGTCTTGGAATTAGAAAGTAATTATAAAAATGGGATAAGGTTTAAAATTATCCCCTTTTTTTGTATAGTAGGAAGATTAAACTTCTAATCTTCCTACCATACTAAATAAAAACCATTGGATGTAGGTGTAATGTGTGGATATTTTGAAAGTATCTAGACATTACAACTACCCGAAGGTTTTTATTAAAAATTTAAATGAGGTAGGAAACCTCGGAAGGAGAAATTATATGTTTAAAACTTATTCAATGGAACTTGCTGGAAGAACTCTTACTGTAGAAACAGGTAAGATGGCAGGACTAGCAAATGGTAGTGCATTAATTAGATATGGTGAAACTACAGTTATAGTAAATGTTACTGCTTCTAAAAAACCTAGAGAAGGAATTGATTTCTTCCCACTATCAGTAGATTATGAAGAGAGACTTTATGCTGTTGGAAGAATACCAGGAAGTTTCCAAAAAAGAGAAGGAAAGCCAAGTGATAAAGCTATATTAGTTGCAAGAGCAATTGATAGACCTATTAGACCGCTATTTCCAAAAGATTTAAGAAATGATGTTTGCGTAAATGCAATGGTTTTATCTGTAGATCCTGATTGTTCTCCGGAAGTTGCTGCACAAATTGGTACATCAGTAGCGATTTCTATTTCAGACATTCCATTTAATGGACCTACAGCTGCAGTTAGTGTTGGATATGTAGATGGTGAAATTGTTATAAATCCTACACTTGCACAAAGAGAAAAAAATAGACTTAACCTAACGGTTGCTGGAACTTATGAAAAAGTTTCTATGATAGAAGCTGGAGCTGACGAGATTCCAGAAGATATTATGTTAGAAGCTATTATGGCTGGACATAGAGAAATTCAAAAGATTACTGAATTCATCAAAGGAATTGTCGCAGAAATTGGCAAACCTAAATTTACTTATGAATCTTTTGATGTAGCTCCAGAGCTATATAATGCAATTGCTGAATTCGCAAAAGACAAAATGTATGATGCAGTACAAGCAGTTGATAAAGAAGATAGAGATGCTAAACTTGAAGTATTACAAGCCGAAATCGAAGAATATTTAAAAGAAAAATACGGCGAAGCTTATGAAGAGATAGCTCCAAAAGTTGGAGATGCTATTTATAAATTGGAAAAGAAAACAGTAAGACACATGATTTTAGAAGAGCATAAAAGAGTTGATGGAAGAGCTTTAGATGAAATAAGACCACTTTCAGCAGAAGTAGATGTTTTACCTAGAGTTCACGGAAGTGCACTTTTCTCAAGAGGACAAACACAAGTTATGTCTATCGTTACTCTTGGAACTATTGGTGACGAACAAGAATTAGATGGCTTAGACGAAGAAACAAGTAAAAGATACATCCACCATTACAACTTCCCACCATATAGTGTTGGTGAAGCAAGACCTTCTCGTGGTCCTGGCAGAAGAGAAATTGGACATGGTGCACTTGCAGAAAGAGCCTTAGCTCCAGTTATTCCATCACAAGATGAATTTCCATATACAATAAGAGTTGTATCAGAGATTTTATCTTCAAATGGCTCAACATCACAAGGTAGTATTTGTGGAAGTACAATGGCACTTATGGCTGCTGGTGTTCCTATAAAAGAGCCGGTTGCAGGTATTTCTACAGGTCTTGTTACAGACGAAACAGATAGAAATAGATATATAATGCTTACAGATATCCAAGGTTTAGAAGATTTCTTTGGTGATATGGACTTTAAAGTTGCTGGTACAAAAAACGGTATTACAGCAATCCAAGTTGATATAAAGATTGACGGTTTAACAAGAGAGATAATTAAAGAAGCATTTGAGAGAACAAGAGTTGCAAGAATGTATATCTTAAATGAAGTAATGTTAAAAGCAATTCCAGAGCCAAGAAAAGAACTTTCTAAATATGCTCCAAAAATAATTAGCATGAAAATAGATGTTGATAAAATAAAAGACGTTATTGGTTCAGGTGGAAAAACAATAAACAAAATAATTTCTGACACAGGAGTTAAAATTGATATAGAAGAAGATGGTAGTGTATTTATTGCTGGTACAGATAGTGAGGCTGCAGAAAAAGCAAAAAGCATAATAGATGCTATTACAATGGATTTAGAGGTTGGCAATATTTATATTGGTAAAGTAACTAGAATAATGAACTTCGGTGCTTTTGTAGAAATTGCTCCAGGTAAAGAGGGAATGATTCATATTTCAAAACTAGCAAAAGAGAGAGTTGAAAAGGTTGAAGACGTTGTATCTATCGGTGACGAGGTTAAAGTAAAAGTTATCGAAATAGATAATCAAGGTAGAGTAAACCTTATGAGAATTGTTGATTAGTTAAGATAAGGGCACTACTTAAGTTTATTTAAGCTAGTGTCCTTTTTTAGACATAAATATTTTTACGAAAGGAAGAGGAGGCTCTATATGAGAATTGTTGCTTTTGTTGGCCCTAGTGGTACAGGAAAAAGTCACAGAGCACAGATGGTTGCTAGAGAAAAAAATATCGATTATATAATAGACGATGCAATATTAGTTAGTCAAAATAAAGTAGTAGCAGGAACTTCTGCCAAAAAGGCTAGTACAAAAATAGAGTCTGTAAAAAGAGCTTTATTTTCAATGCCTGGTCAAGCAGAAGAAATGAAAGAAGCTATAAAAAAAGAAAAACCAAAAAGCATTTTAATACTTGGAACATCAGATGGCATGGTACAAAAAATAGTTGCTAACCTCGGCTTACCAGAAATAGAAGAAACTATTTATATAGAAGACGTTTCTACACCAGAGCAAATAGCGACAGCTAGAAGCATAAGGATGTCAGAGGGAAAACACGTTATACCAGTTCCTACATTTGAAATAAAAAAAGACTTTTCAGGATATTTATTAGATCCACTTCAAATATTCAAATGGAAAGGAAAAGGTACAGCTCCATACATGACGGAAAAATCGATCATAAGGCCGACATTTAGCTACCTTGGAGGATATACAATATCTGACAATGTAATAAGAACCATTGCAGAAAAAATTGCTCTCGATATGGAAGGTGTTCACAAAATTCAAAGACTAAAAGTAGATAGTTATAGCAATGGTATCGTAATATACGTAGATATTATACTAGAATATGGACATAATTTGCGAGACGTAATGAAAGAATACAAAGAAAAAACAAAAAGAGAAATAGATAGACTTACAGCGATGAATGTTTTAGACATACAAATCGTTGCAAAAGGTCTTCACATACCAGAATAATATCGTATAAAATACAAAAAATCTCCAATACTATTTTTAAATAAATTTGTATTGGAGGTTTTTTTATGAAAGTTAGAGATATAATGACAAAAGATTTGGTAATTGCGGATAAGGATGATACAATTTTAGATGTTGCTAAACTTATGAAACATCATAATATTGGGTGTGTTCCGGTATTAGATGATGGAGAAAAAGTATTAGGAGTAATAACGGATAGAGATATCGTTATGAATATGGCAAGATTTAATTTAGATCCTGCAAATACTTTTGCAAGTGAAATTGCATCAGATGTGGTTTACAAAGTAAAGCCAGAAGCAGACGTTACAGATGCGCTGGCATTAATGAAAAAACAAAGAATTAGAAGGTTGCCTGTTATGGAAGAAGATGCACTTGTTGGAATGCTATCAATTGGAGATGTGGCGGTGTATGCTTCAAAGAATGTTGAAGTTGGGGAGACGTTGTTAGAAATATCTCGACCAGCTAGAGTTGAGAATATATAACTTTTTCTCTTGGTTTAGTGTAGTGGTGGAGAATGAAATTATACTGAATTTTCTGAACTTATTTCTCTTGTTTTAGTGTAGTGGTGGAGAATGAAATTATACTGAATTTTCTGAACTTATTTCTCTTGTTTTAGTGTAGTGGTGGAGAATGAAATTATACTGAATTTTCTGAACTTATTTCTCTTGTTTTAGTGTAGTGGTGGAGAATGAAATTATACTGAATTTTCTGAACTTATTTCTCT
>OIEN01000369.1_pt1 | contig 29296 bp, 17 predicted proteins | sample 1581741 | NCBI WGS metagenome assembly OIEN01 (sample SAMN01760944, study PRJEB22395) | human gut metagenome | reverse complement strand
TTCCTCCGTCCCTTTTTCTCGCCTTTTCTTCCGTCCCTTTTTCTCGCGTTTTCCTTACTCTTCGAAATATTTTCTTTCATGATACGTCGTATGAAGAAGTTCGTGTGCTTTGTGGCTACCTGGCTTTTCTAAATATTCTGCATATAACTTTTTGATTGCAGGATTTTCGTGAGATTTTCTGATTGGTAATTCTTTGTCTGCTTTATATAAAGCTTCTTTTCTTAGCTTTGGAATATCTACCATAGCACGTGTTTTTGAATCGTGTATTGGCTGTCCTCCACCATTTACGCATCCTCCTGGACATGCCATAATTTCAACAAATTGATATGGTGCTTTTCCATCACGAATCATATCCATTATTTTTCCAGCATTTCCAAGTCCGTTTGCTATAGCAACTTTTACATCCATATCACCAATTTTAACAGTTGCTTCTTTTATACCATTTAGTTTTCCTCTAACATCTTCAAACTCTATCTTTTCTAATTCTTTTCCAGTCATTACTTCTGAAACAGTACGAAGTGCTGCTTCCATGACTCCACCTGTAGTTCCGAAAATAACTCCTGCACCAGTTGCCTCACCCATAGGATCATCAAATGTTTCATCTTTCAAATCTTTTATGTCTATTCCTGCTTCTTTCATCATCCTTGCTGCTTCTCTTGTTGTAAGCACCGCATCAACATCAGCTCTTCCATTAACCTTCATTTCTTCGCGTTTTGATTCTGCTTTTTTAGCAACACAAGGCATTACTGAAACGACGAATATGTTATCTGGATTTATTCCTACTTTTTCTGCAAAGTATGATTTTAAAATTGCACCAAACATCTGATGAGGTGATTTTGCAGAAGACAAATGATTTAATAAATCCGGATAATTACTTTCTGCATATCTTACCCAACCAGGACTACAAGAAGTAATCATTGGTAAAACTCCACCATTTTTTATTCTCTCTATTAGCTCTGTTCCCTCTTCCATAATAGTAAGATCTGCTCCCGTATTTGTATCAAATACTTTGTTAAATCCTAATTTTTTAAGACCTGCAACCATCTTACCAGTTGCCAAAGTTCCTATAGGCATTCCAAATTCTTCACCTATTGCTGCTCTAACTGCTGGTGCAGTTTGGACTATAACATATTTATCAGGATTTGCCAAAGCTTCCCAAACCTCTTTTGTTGAATCTTTTTCTACTAAAGCACCTGTTGGACAAGCATTGATACATTGTCCACATAAGCTACAAGGAACATCATTTAACGACTTATCACAAGAAGTACTAATCTTAGCTTTAAATCCTCTATTCATCGTATCAATTGCTCCAACATTTTGAACCTTTTTACAAACAGCAACGCACCTTTTGCAAAGAATACATTTACTAGTGTCTCTTACTATTGATGGAGAAAAATCATCTATACATCTTGGTGTCATATCTCCTTCAAATTCAATATTATTTATATTTAATTTTTGCGCTAAAGTTTGTAATTCGCAATTTCCGCTTCTAACACAAGTTAAACACTCTCTTCTATGATTTGAAAGTAGTAACTCCAAAGTTACTTTTCTTGCATCTCTAATAGCAGGTGTAGAAGTTCTAACAACCATACCATCGCTAACTGGCATAACACAAGACGTAACAAAGCCTCTTGCTCCTTCAACTTCAACAATACACATTCTACAAGCACCAATTTCATTTATTTCTTTTAAATGACATAGTGTTGGAATGTCTGCACCAACTTCTCTTGCAGCATCTAATACTGTATATGTTTTAGGAACATATATCTCATTTCCGTCAATCGTAATTTTTATAGGACGCTCTTCTGAATACACTTTATTATTTACATTTTCCATATTTTTAGCACCTCCTACACTCTTGATATTGCCTTAAATGGACATTTAGCAATACAAACACCACATTTAATACACTTATCTTGATTAATTTCAAATGGTGATTTTAACTCACCTGTAATTGCTCCAACTGGACAGTTCTTTGAGCATAAGCTACATCCTTTACATTTTGTTTTATCTATCATAACTTTAGTCATAGCTTTACACTCACCAGCCGGACATCTCTTTTCATATATATGAGCCTCATATTCATTTCTAAAATATTTCAAAGTACTAAGTACTGGGTTTGGTGCTGTTTGACCAAGTCCACAAAGTGATGAACGTTTAATGTTTAATGCAAGTTTCTCTAATTTTTCTATATCTCCATCCTTGCCTTTGCCAGCAACTAATCTTTCTAATATTTCAAGCATTCTCTTAGTACCAATTCGACATGGTGGACATTTGCCACAAGACTCATCAACAGTAAAGTCTAAAAAGAATCTGGCTAAATTTACCATACAAGTTGTATCATCCATGATAATAAGTCCGCCAGAACCCATCATTGAACCAATTGCACTTAAGCTTTCATAATCGATTGGTGTGTCTAAATATTGTTCTGGTATACAACCACCTGATGGTCCACCAGTTTGAGCAGCTTTAAACTTTCTACCATTTGGAATTCCACCACCTATATCATAAACAATCTCTCTTAAAGTTATTCCCATAGGAACTTCAACAAGTCCTACATTATTTATATTACCACCTAAAGCAAATACTTTAGTACCTTTTGATTTTTCAGTTCCTATACTTGCATACCAGCTAGCGCCATTTAAAATTATTTGTGTAATATTTGCATAAGTCTCAACATTGTTTAGCAAAGTTGGTTTTCCAAACAAACCTTTAACAGCTGGGAACGGTGGTCTTGGTCTAGGCTCTCCTCTTCTACCTTCAACAGATTCCATAAGTGCAGTTTCCTCACCACATACAAAAGCACCAGCACCAAGTCTAATCTCCAAGTCAAACTTAAATCCTTTTTCCATTATATTATCTCCAAGCAATCCATAATCTCTTGCTTGGTCAATAGCAACTTGTAATCTATGTACAGCTATAGGATACTCAGCTCTTACATAAACATATCCTTTATTTGCTCCAATCGCATAAGCAGCAATAGCCATAGCTTCTATAATAGCATGAGGATCACCTTCCAGCACACTTCTGTCCATAAATGCACCAGGGTCTCCTTCGTCTGCATTACATGCAACATACTTTTGCTCGTCAGTAGAATTTTTTGCAAATTGCCATTTTCTACCCGTTGGGAATCCTGCGCCACCTCTTCCACGAAGTCCAGAATCCGAAACCTCTTTAATAACATCATCTGGAGACATTGATGTTAAAACCTTTTCCAAAGCTTTATATCCATCAAATGCTAAATATTCATCTATATTTTCTGGATCAATAAGTCCACAATTTTTTAAAACGATTCTATGTTGTTTTTTATAGAAATTTAATTCATCCAAACTTTTTACCATGCTACCGTCGATATCTTTGCAAAGAAGTCTTTCAACAATCTCTCCATTTTTGAGATGTTTTTCTACGATTTCTTCAACATCATCAACATGAGCAGCAGCATAAAAAGTATCTTCTGGTCTAACAACAATGATTGGACCTTTAGCACAAAGTCCAAAGCAACCTGTTCTTATAACACGAACATTATCTAGCCCATCTTTTTTTATTAATTCTTCAAATTTCTCTATAATATTTTTAGAATGAGAAGATGTACAACCAGTACCTCCACAAACCAAAACGTGCTTTTCTTTTCCAGTATAGTTTCTGTCTTTTCTAAGTGAAATCTCTTTAAAAGTTTTCTCTCTGATTTCATTTAGTTCTTCGATAGTTTTCATATAATCCCCCTCCTTCTAATTATTCATATTTCTTAAGAATATCTGCAACCTTAGATGGATCCATATTTCCATAGACTTCATCATTTATAGTCATAACAGGAGCAAGGCCACAAGCTCCTACGCATCTAGTAGCTTCCAAAGAAAATTTACCGTCTGGAGTTGCTTGACCTACATCTATCTTTAAAATCTCCTTTATTTTATCCAAAACATTTTGTGAACCTTTTACGTAACAAGCAGTTCCAAGGCAAACACCAATATTGTATTTACCCTTTGGCTCTAGTGAAAATCTCGTATAAAAAGTTATAACACCATAAATTTCTGCCATCGGAATATCTAATTCTTCTGAAATAGTTTTTTGAGCATGAAGAGGTATATATCCGTAAATCTCTTGAGCAGCATTTAATACCTTCATAAGCTGACTTTTATCACCTTCACATGAAGCAATAACCTCTAATAATTTTTTCTTATTTTCATCAATCGTTCCACATGAACATGAACATTTTTTTTCTATATTTTCCATGAGAACCCTCCCTTAATATTTAAAATTTAAGTAATCCAAATTATCCATATACAATTATAACAAACCTAAAATTTTAGTGCAACATGAAAATATTAACTGTAAAATTTTGAAAAAAAGTTACAGTTTAGACTAAAAAAGGGGATAAGGATTGATAAAACTTTTATCCGCAAGGCTTTGTCAAGGTAGTATTGCTAACGCAATCTCCACCTTGACAAAATTGCTTCTAAAAGTATTATCAATCCTTATCCCCTTTTTTAGTCTAAACTGTAATAAAATAAAAATAATTTCTATATATTTTATTTCGAAGAAATCGCCATTACAAAACATTTTGAAAAATCACTCTTTACAATCTTCTCACATATGTTAAAAGTCTCCCAGCAAGGCTCACTTCCCATGTTAATATAATTTTCTCTAATCTCTTTTAAAACAACATCAGATATTCCAAAAGCTGTTGCAAAAATTAAATAATATTCCCAAATAGCAACAGCAGGAGGTGCACCATACTCTTTAAAGTTTAGCATATACCTTTGAAAAGCTCTTATTTTTTCTCTTTCATTTTCACCTTTTTCAGAGAAAACATTTGCATTATAAGCAATATTAGCACAGAAAAACATACTAATTGCAGATACTATCGAAACCCAAGTATGTAATGTGAAAATGTCATAACCATCTTTATGAACCATATTCATAATTATCATTATAATCAAATAATAAATAATGTTTCTTAAATATCTTGAAATCTTTCTGTTTTCTGATTCATCAAAAGACTTTATAGAATTTTTTAATTCTCTTTGAATATCTTTCTTAAGTTTATTTACTCTCTCCGTATTATTTGATATATACATCTTCAACATTTTTATAGAAACTTGCATTTTTTCTTTTCCAAACTTATTTACATATTCAAGTAAGAAATCAAAAACAAGTTTTTCTTCAAGATAAAGACCAGGTTCTTGATTTAAAATTTTTATATATCCACCACTAGAAGAATCTAAATCTACTATGTCTATAACCCCTTTAAACTTCAAACTCATAAGCACAGCAGAGAAAACATTTCCCATATAAATGTTGCCTCTCTTTTTTATAAACAAAGCTTGTCCTGGAGTTATGCCGTCATAAGGTAGTTCCTTACTATAACTTACCCTTTCAGTTGGTTTTATCTTTCTAGTCATACCAGCAACTTTTATTAAATTAAATAATCTAAGGAAAAGAATAAGTAGCAATATTACTTCAAAAGTGTTTATCAAATTATTTCTAAATTCTCTTTTAGCATTTTCTTCAGCAATCTTTGTAACTTCTTTTTGTATAATGTCATCTTTAGCATAATCGTCCGATGTATTTACTAAAGTATTAAACATATTATTAGGAAGCAACGTTTTTAATTCTATATACGAATTACCCGCTAAATTATTTGCAAAGAAAGCAAGTTTCTCATCACCAATTTCTTTTAGCTGCATATTTGAAAGATTCGTTTTAAGCCAAGCATTTACTTCTTCATCAGTTGAAGCAGGAAAATAAACCTCTCCACTAACAGACCCAAGATTTGTAAGCAATTCATCTTTAAATATATACCACTTCATTTCAGCACAATCTTTATGCCCAATCACATTATTTTTTATAGTATACGAAATATTATAAATCAAATTACTATTAAACTTATCAACGCCACATCTTATAAAATAATAATCGCCACTATCCGAAACATTATACATACCAAATTTTAAGTCACCCGAATAAAGTTCAAATTGTCTCTCCCCACTAACATTTGGATATCTAGCAGAAACACTAACATTTTCAACCTTTTCATTTTTACTTTTATTAACAAAAATTTTTCTTTCTATAAAATCATTATTACTTCTCGTATGCATCTCCCAAGTTTCAAAAACTTCTAAAGAGCCATTTCCACTTATATTAGTAAGAATATTTAAATCATTTGTATTAGTTTCCTGAGCTGCAAAAATAACACCACATAAAAAACATATAGTAAAAATTAGCAAACTTGCAAACTTTTTCATATTTTCCCCCTATACACTCTATTCATCTATATTTTCAAATCACAAAAATCTCTTAAACACAAAAATATTATATCAAAGTGATTCTAAAATTCATATATTTTTTATCATTTTTTTACAAATTCTTATTTTCAGATTTTCAATAATAAGGTAAAAAGGGAATGAAATGATAATACTTTTAGTAGCGTTTTTTTGTCAAGGTGGAGATTGCGAAGCAATACTACCTTGACAAAACCTAGCGGATAAAAGTTTTATCATTTCATTCCCTTTTTACCTTATTATTGAAAATCTGAAAACTCCTACAAATTTCCAAGTTCCTCTTTAATTATCGCTGCAACCTTTTCTGCAGTTTCTTCCATTAGTTTGTCATCAAGACATTCCACCATAACCCTAATCTTAGGCTCAGTCCCAGACGGTCTTACAACAATTCTTCCTAAATCACTAAGCTTTTCTTTCGCCTCATCAATTGCACTTTTTACTTTTGGATTTGTATAAAATTGCACCTTACCATTTTGACTTACTTTAACATTTATAGAAACTTGTGGATACTTATTCATTTGACTTGCAAGCTCAGAAACTTTTTTACCTGTTCTTTTAATTAAGCTCAAAACCTGTATAGCCGTTAGTTCGCCGTCTCCTGTCGTTGCAAAATCCCTAAATATAATATGACCAGATTGTTCACCACCAAAATTATATTCTTCAAGAAGCATTTCTTCAAGAACGTATCTATCACCAACTTTAGTCGCTATAAAATCAATATCATTTGCTTCACAAAACTTTACAAAACCAAGGTTAGTTAAGATAGTACCTATTGCCGTATGCTTTGCAAGCTTTCCTCTCTCCTTCATGTCTAATGCACACATAGCCATAATCTGATCTCCATCAATCGTATTTCCGTTTTCATCTATACACAAACATCTATCTGCATCGCCGTCAAAAGCAATACCAATATCCATTTTATTTTCAACAACATACTTCGATAAATTTTCCAAATGAGTAGAGCCACAATCTTCATTAATATTTATTCCATCAGGTTTATCATAAAGAATAACAGCATCTGCTCCAACTTGTTCCATTAGTTTTTGTGCCGTAACACTACTACTACCATTAGCACAGTCTATAGCAATCTTTATACCATCTAATGAATTTGGAATCGTACTTTTCAAATGTTCAATATAAAACTTTACCGCAGTATCCACATATGTAACTTTTCCAACTTCTGCTCCCTCTGCCATTTTAAACTCTTTATTATCATCAATTACAATTCCCTCTATTTCTTCCTCTAAAACATCCGGAAGTTTGTATCCATCTCCACTAAACATTTTTATGCCGTTATACTCTGCACTATTATGCGAAGCTGAAATCATTATGCCTGCATCAGCTTTGTATTTACCTATAAGGTATGCTACGGCTGGTGTTGGAACAACACCTAAAACCATAACATCCGCCCCAACACTACAAAGTCCAGCTGTAATAGCATTTGCTAACATTTCAGAAGAGATTCTTGTATCCATACCTATTACAAAAAGAGGTCTTCTTCTAGCATTATTTGAAAGTACTGTAGCTGCAGCTCTTCCAAGTTTCATTGCAAGCTCACAAGTTAAATCTGTATTAGCTATTCCTCTTACTCCATCTGTACCAAATAATCTTCCCATTAAATACACACCTTTCATTTTAATTTTCTATACGTTCCACAATCTCTGTTTGATTTTTATAAATAGTATTTGAAGGAACAACTCCTCTCACTCTGCTAAGTGGATAAATAGTACTCTTTCTACCAATAATACTTCCCGGACACAAAACACTATTGCATCCAATTTCTGCATAATCTCCAAGAAAGGCACCAACCTTTTTTATTCCAGTTTCTATTTTTTCATCATCTGCTTTAATGCAAACTAAACTCTTATCACTCTTTACATTACTTGTTATAGCTCCAGCTCCCATATGTGCTTTATATCCCAATATTGAATCGCCAACGTAATTATAATGAGGAACTTGCACATTATCAAAAAGTATTACATTTTTTAATTCAGTTGAATTTCCAACAACAGCATTTTTTCCAATTATCACACCACCACGAATAAATGCTGAATGTCTTATTTCAGCATTATGATCAATAATGCAAGGTCCAGCAATATACGCACTAGGAAAAACAATAGCTTCTTTTGATATCCAAATATCTTCGCTTGGATGTTCGTATTCTTCTAGAGATAAAGCTTCACCAAGCTTTAAAATATATTCTTTAATTTTAGGTAAAACTTCCCAAGGGTATGTAACCCCATCAAAAATACCTTTAGCAATTGTCTTATCTAAATTAAACAATTCTTCTATTTTCACATCTTTCAAAATAATCAATCTCCTTTCATTCCACAGTAACAGATTTTGCTAAGTTTCTTGGTTTATCTACGTCCAAGCCTTTTAAGTTTGTTACATGATATGCTACAAGTTGAAGTGGAATAATACTAAGAAGTGGTGTTAAAACAGACACAGTCTCTGGAAGTAAAAATGTTTCGTCATAAATATCTTTAGGAAAATCTTTTATAGTTGTTATAACAAGTACATTTGCCCCTCTTGCTTTTATCTCTTTTATATTACTAACTACTTTTTCCACAAGCTCTTTATCTGTGCAAACAACTATAGCTGGAGTTCCTTTTTCTATAAGAGCAATTGGACCATGTTTTAATTCTCCAAAAGCAGATGCTTCTGCGTGAATATAAGATATCTCCTTTAATTTAAGAGAACCTTCAAGTGCAACAAAATAATCTAATCCTCTTCCTAAATAAAATACATCTCTTGCATCTTTTATTTTCTTAGAATATTCTAAATACTTTTCATCATTTTCTAAAACTTCTAGGATTTTATTTGGTATCATTTTTATATTATCTTTAATGGGTTCTAATTCTTTATCATCACAAGAATGTTTTATTTCTGCTAAATAAATAGCAAATAAATCTAAAGCTGTAACTTGTGCTACATATGCTTTTGTCGATGCAACAGCAATTTCGATACCAGCTTTTGTATATATAACATTATCACTAACCCTATCCATTGTACTTTCTTTTACATTTATAAAAGAAATATGTTTTATGCCTTTTTCTTTAACAAGTTCAAGACACGCAAGAGTATCGGCTGTTTCGCCAGACTGACTTATAAAAATCATCAAATCATTTTCAAAAAGTATTGGATTTTTATATCTAAATTCCGAAGCAATTTCTACATTTACGGGTATCTTACATAATTTTTCTATAATATTTTTAGCATTTAATCCCGCATGCATAGCTGTGCCACAGGCAACTATATTTACACGTTTAATATTTTTTAATTCTTCATCACTTAGCTTTATATCAAATTTAATTTTTCCATCTTTCATATATGCATCTATCGTTTTTTGAACTGTTATAGAATTTTCATTTATCTCTTTTAGCATAAAATGCTCATAACCCATTTTTCCTATATCATCATTATCAATTTCGATATGCCTTATTTTAGGTTCTATAATATTTAGTGTGTTATCATAAAACTTAACCTCTTTGTCTTTCAAAACTGCAAATTCATTATTTTCTAACACCGCAATATTTTTCGTATATTTTAAAATTGCAGAATAATCAGAAGCTATAAAATTTTCATTTTCACCTATACCAACAACTAATGGACTATTTTTCTTAGTTGCAATCAAAGTCTCGGGTTCTAATGTAGAAATCACACCCAACGCATAACTTCCGTACAACATATCTGTAGTTCTTTTAACCGCCTCTAAAAAATTTCCTCTGTAATTCATATTAATTAAATTAGGGATAACTTCTGTGTCTGTCTCAGAATAAAATTCATAGCCATTATCTTTTAGTAATTTTTTTAATTCCATATAATTTTCAATAATGCCATTATGAACAACTATAAATCTATTCTTATTATCTTTATGTGGGTGAGCATTTATTTCTGACACTCCTCCATGAGTAGCCCATCTTGTATGTCCAATTCCCATATTAAAGTCTTTTAAATGTTCAACTTTATACTTTAAACTATCTATTCTATTAGTGGTCTTACAAATTTCAAGTTTATCTTTATTTAAAACTGCTACACCACAAGAGTCATATCCTCTATATTCTAATTTTTCAAGTCCATTTATTAAAACATCACTTGCACTATTGTCGCCTATATAACCAACAATTCCGCACATAAAAAAAAAAACGCCTCCTTATCTAGATTATGCTAGCAGAGGCGTAAATATTATTTATTTTTAATAAATATTTTATTTTCTGTTATTCCGAAATTATCTTTCATCATAGACAAAACAGCTTTTACATCTAAACTTGATATAGTGAATTTGTATTTTTCATTTCCAGTACAAACAACAAGTTTAGTTGTAAGTGCTCTCTTATTTAAAAATTTTTTGTTATAACTATATATATATATACCATCAATCGTATTTAGAGGAATCTTTTTAGTAGTACAAAACATTTTTTCAAGCTCTAGATTTTCGTCCGTGATTGTTATCTTTCTTGTTATTTCTATAAGATATGCAATCAAAAGTAAAAGAACCATTCCCCATATCACGAAACCATTAGTTTCTAAAACTTGACCTAGTTTGCAATACACGCCAAGAAATATTCCTAAAAGTGCAGATAAAACTATAACATACTTAGGCGAAGCCATTATGTTCCTGTTATTAATTATATTATAATTTCTTACATTTGAAGAATACCCCAAATTGCTAGGCTCATAATATAAAACTTTTCCTAATGCATAATTTAAAATGAATAATATTAATAATATAGCTGTTACTATATACATAACCATACAAACCACACCCATCCTTGTAATCATTATATTGCATATAAAATAATACTACTTGCCTCTTACATACATTTTATCCGTTTCTTTTTAGAAAATCAATATATAATTTTTTGGCTGTTTCTGGTGAGTCATTTCCTACCGCATTTTTTACTGGTGCAAACTCATCTTCACGTATTCCTCTTAAAAGACCAATCTCTGGTAGCAAAGAAAATGCATCAAATAAAAAAGACTCAAATTTATACGCATTTGGTGTATCTGGAGTAATTACTTTTCCATCTTCATCTGTATATGTCGCTTTCTTATGAGCACTATGATATGGAAGTTTTGCTTCTTTTATTTTTTCTAATGTTTCTATATTAAAAAGATTTAGCAAAACATGTGACTCGGCATAAACAAGTTCACCTTTTTCATTTCTTTCATTTGCCATTTCATCTGATATTTCTGTATATTCAATAACATAAGGTTTACCGTCTTTCTTACAAAATACACCAACTTTTTCTTCTGGATATGCCTTTTCTAAAGTTTTTGATGCAGCCATATAATTATTTGCAGCAGCAAAACCTATAAAAAGTGGGTCAGCCATTTTTACAAGCACATTATCTACTCCACCAATAAAAATCCATTCGATACCATTTTCTTTCATCTCTTTTAAAACACCATTTTTAAACATAGCTTCAAAAACTCCACCATGTCCATCTGCTGCTTCCTTTATTATTCCTTCTTCATTTATAATCAATTTTCCTTCTTCATCAAGCATTGGAAGTTCGCTTTGTTTAAAAAACATTTTAACAAAATCTTTTGGATATCCAAAATAATTTTTCTCTTCAAAAAATCTTATAGTATCCTCGTTATTTTCATTACTTGTCATTATATACCAAGGAATTGCAACATTATATTTTTTTAAAGCTTCTTTTAAGTTATCATTTAAAATTTCAAAAAGAGTTTTGTGAGAATCAAGACCCAAATCGTAAGTTCCTTTTGGACCAGTATGTCCTAGTCTTGTACCTTGTCCACCAGCCATTGTTACAACAGCAAGTTTACCGTTTCTTATGATATCCTCACCAATTTTAATATACTTATTTTTTTCTTCATTGGTTAGTTTGGTAGTATCTTCATACGGCATTGGGCTTATTTCAGCCTCTTCCACCTCTACAGGATTTTTAGCTATGCCATATAGCTTTTCCATATTTTCAAAATCGATTCTTGAAACTTGCTCTAATATTTTTTTCTTTTTTTCTTCATCTGCTCTTTCATAAGCTAAAACAACATGATTTTGATTATACTTTTCTAGAACGTTTTTCATCTCTTCAAAATTCATCAAATCAATCCTTTCATTAAAAACAATAAATTTAAAAACAGAGGTTAGAAAAGTCATTACTATTTAGCACTTATATTTTTATCATAATAACTAAATAGCAATGACTTTTCTTCTTCTCATATTTTTCTAAAACTTAAGTAGTTGCACGTGCTTTTTTCTTCATTGGTGTTTGTAAAATATTTATTTCTTTGTCTGTTGTATAAGTTGTAATTGTAGTATCTTTACCGTCAACCATAGTTGCTGTTCCATGACTTTCTTTCTCAGCAAGCTTTTCAAGATTAACACTTGCTTTTGCTGCTTTATTTGCTTTAATAGCAGTTTTATAAACCTCTAATGTTTTTTTACCAATTGTATTCCAATTAAATTCTCTAATTACTTTTTCTCTAGCATTCTTTGCCATACTTCTGCATAACTCTTCATTATACAAAGCTTCCAAAATAGAATCAGCAAGAGAATTTGGATTTCCAGCATAAGATTTAAGACCATCTATTCCGTGAGACACTATCTCATTTAGACCTCCCACATCAGAAACTACAGTAGCTGCTCCAGCAAGCATTCCTTCCAAAGCAACAATTCCAAAAGGCTCATACAAACTTGGGAACGTTGCAATATCTATTGCTTTATACATCTTAGTAATTTGAACATCATTTAAGTAACCTGTAAAATAAACTTTACCAGATATGCCTAAATAATCTGCCAAACCTTTTAATTCATCTAGACATGGGCCACGTCCTGCAATTACAAATTTAACATTATGATAATTAGCCAAAATCTTTGGGGCTGCTTGAAGCAATATTTGAATGCCTTTTTCATTTACAATTCTTCCAGCGAAGAAAACAATCTTTTCATTGTCCGAAGCATAGTTTCTTCTAAACTCCCAATCTCTTTCTTGATTGTCAAATTTATTTATATTAATACCATTTGGAACAACAATAATATTTTCTTCTGGTTTTCCAAATAGATTTTTGATTTCGTTTTTCATAAAATAGCTGTTACAAATAACTTGACTTGCTTCATAAGTAAGTAACCACTCAACATCATTTACATAGCCTTGTGCTTTGTTATGAATACCTTTATTTCTACCACTTTCTGTTGCGTGAATAGTTGCAACTAATGGTAAATTATAAGACTTCTTTAAAGTTCTTGCAACATAAGCAACAAGCCAGTCATGAGCATGAACAACATCAAATTTTCCATATTGCTTAATAACAGCCGATGCTTTCTCTAACATGCAAAAATTAAGTTGCATAACCCAATCAATTAAATTGTTTGCATTTATTGGATAATTTGCAACTCTATGTACAAAAACATCTCCATCCTTTTCAAATTCTTTCGCATCACCTTCTTGATACGTTATAACATGAACCTCATGTCCTTGTTTTGCAAAATTATGTGACAAATCGTGTACGACTCTTGCAATACCACCAACAATACGTGGTGGATATTCCCAAGAAAGCATCATTATTCTCATAAAAACTACTCCCCCTAAAAATTATTTCTACTACTATCTTTAAAAATATTTTATACAACTTAAAACTATTTGTAAAGTAATTAAAAATTTTTTTTGAAAATATTTTTTTAAAAAACTTTTAAAAAGTATTGAATTTAAATTTGTTTTAATATAAGATATTTTAGTAATAGATTGCAAAAGAAAAAATGGGGGTATGTATTTTGGTACGCACTTTTAAGTCAGAGTATTATGATTTACCAACTAAATATGACAAAACCACAGTGAAATTACTAGTCCAGTCGCCTGCTAGAATGTATACTTACTGGGATGTTTCAGATAAAACTATTAAAGAATTTTCTAGTAATAATCATGACGATTATAATAGCTGTATTCCATTTTTAAGAATTACAAATCTATCTATGAATTATTCTTATGAAATTAGAATAGATCCTTTTGCAAATAATTATTATATAGATGTAAAAGATACCGATTGTGATTACAAAGTTGAACTAATCAGAAAAGAAAAAGGAAAAACATTTTTAGTTACATCATCAAATACAACTCATATTCCTAGAAGTTCACCTTGCGAATATAACGATGAAATTATATTTAGAAATTGCGTTTGTCTATCTGTTACAGATAAATTTAAAATCTATATGCAAAAGAGAAATAATCTTAAAAAATATACGGATTTAAGTTTCGGTGACTTTAGTTACGAAGAAAGCGTAAGTTCACTTGCTAGTTTGAAAAAGTAAATTTGGAGGTATATCTTATGCCAAAAGGATATTTAAATATAGTGTTACACGCACACTTGCCTTATGTAAGGCATCCAGAAAGTGAGGAGTATATTGAGGAAAGATGGCTTTTCGAAGCCATTTCCGAAACCTATATTCCTCTTTTAATTTATTTTGATAAGTTAGAAAAAGAAAATGTACATTTTAGAATTACGATGAATATTAGTGCTCCATTAATTACAATGCTTAAAGATCCACTACTTCAAGGAAGATACAGAATGTATTTACTCGAGAGAATTAGACTTGCAGGCAAAGAAATAAAAAGAACACGTGATAATAAGCCACTTAATGATTTAGCTAAAATGTATTTTTATAATTTCAAAGAATTTTACAAAGTGTATAAAAGAAAATACAATTCAGATTTAGTTGAAGGATTTAAACATTTCCAAGATATTGGCGTGTTAGAAATAATAGCTTGTCCTGCAACTCATGGTTTCTTGCCTCTTTTGTATGTTAATCCATCTGCTGTAAATGCACAAATTGCAACAGGTGTAGATGTATATAAAAAAGCATTTGGACGTGCACCTAGAGGTATGTGGCTTTCTGAATGTGCATATATTCCAGAGCTTGAACCATACTTAAGAAAATATGGAATCAAATATGTATTTTTAGAAACGCATGGTATTATGAATGCAAATCCAAAACCTATATATGGTACACTCTCTCCTATCGTTTCACCAAATGGTTTGGTAGCTTTTGGTAGAGATGATGAAAGTTCAAAACAAGTTTGGAGTTCTATTTGTGGTTATCCAGGCGATCCAAATTATAGAGAGTTTTATAAAGACATAGGATATGAAGCAGATTGGAATTATATTAAAAGATATGTATCACGTAGTGGACATCGTGTAGACACAGGAATAAAGTATTATAGAATAACAGGAAAAACATCAGAAAAACAACTATATAATAAAGACAAAGCTATGGAAGTTGCTGAACTACAAGCAGACCATTTCATTCATTCTCGCATAGATCAAGTAAATGCTGTTTGTGATGAAATGAAAATTCCTCCAATCGTAACTTGTCCTTATGATGCAGAACTATATGGACATTGGTGGTATGAAGGACCATATTGGTTATATGTGCTACTTAAAAAAATTCATTATAATCAAGATACAATCGCAACTATAACCCCATCAGAATACTTAGAAAAATATCCTAACATACAATGTTCAGCACCTTCTATTTCTACTTGGGGAGCACATGGTTTCAACGAAGTTTGGTTAAACCCTGGAAACGACTACATATACAGACATCTTCACAATGCTGCTGAAAGAATGCAATACTTAGCTCAAACATATAGAGAGCCATATCCACTTCAAAAAAGAGCATTAAATCAATGTGCAAGAGAATTACTTCTAGCTCAAAGCAGCGACTGGCCATTCATAATAACTACAAACACAATGGTTGAATATGCACACAAACGTGTAAAAGACCACATCGGCAGATTTAACGCACTAGCCGATATGATAGACAAAAACGAAATCAACGAAGAATATCTTGAAGATATTGAATACAAAGATCTAATTTTTCCAGATATGGATTATACTTTGTATATATAAAAATTTAAAAATATGTTCATAATTTTTTATAAAAGTGTGCCAAGTAAAAAATATAATTTTTAATTTCAAAAATTACATTTTCTACTTGGCACACTCATTTCTTCATACAACCACCACAAAAGCATTTAAGTACAAAACGTTTCATTAATTATTATTTAAAAACTTCTTTACTATACTTTCATATTGATCTTGTGCATTCATACAAGTATCTATTAAATAATCTTTTTCTTTATTGATCTGGTATTGATTTAAGCCTCTATAATAAAATAGCTTATCTTTATCTAATATAATAAATGGTACTATATGGTTCTTCAAACATTCTTTGAAAGTTATCAGTCTTCCTACCCTTCCATTTCCATCTTGGAATGGATGAATAATTTCAAATTTTGCATGAAATTCTATTATTTCTTTTATGGTCACCTCTTTTAAAGAATTGTACCAATCTAATAACTTTTGTATATCTTTTTCTACATTTTTAGGACTAGAAGTTTTAAGTCCTCCAACTTCATTCGCAAGTTTCTTATATTCTCCTACAGCAAACCAATCTTTTTTACTATCCGATGTTCCTTCTTTTAAAATCTTATGAAACTCCTTTATCATCTTTTCAGTTAGCTTCTTATCTGCGACATCTAACATATAGTCAAACAATTTAAAATGATTTGTAGTTTCTATAATATCATCAATATTTGTTATAGAATTTTTGTCTGCAAGTAGTGTATTAGTCTCATAGATATACCTTGTCTGCTCTTCAGAAAGTTTACTTCCTTCTATATGATTAGTATTATATGTCATAGTAATTTGTGTATTGTGGTATAAATTACCTTTTATTTTCATATCTTTTTGTTCTCTTAAAACTAACAATACATCAATTTTAGAAATATCAAATGCATCATCTTTCAATAACTCATCAATCGAAACATCAAATAATTCTGAAAGTTTTTTAATTGATTCTATATTGGGTTCTAATGTTCCTGCTTCATATTTAGACACAGTCGCTGGACTTACTCCAAGCAATTCAGCAATCTCCGCTTGAGTAATTTTCTTCGCTTCACGATATTTCTTTATCTTATCTCCTAACATAAAAATCACTTCCCTCTTCTTAATAATATTATAACATATTATTTCCAAAAAAGAAAGTGATATATTTAAATATTTGATTTGTTTCCTATATGGAATATACTTATTTTTTCAATACAATTTTTAATGCAATAATATTGGCATGTACATCTGAAATTATTCCATATTTCATTATTATTTTCCTCCTATTTTTAGTTGCATACTATCAGCTCGCATCCATTTATTCTTAATTCATTTGTCATCTCTATTTACATATATTTCCATCTTTTGCATATAATTATGCCTTATAAGTTCAAAAAAATCAATGTATTTTACTATTTTTTTGAACTTATACGGCATTATATGTTTTTGAATTATATTTTATTTATTTTTCATCATACTTTTTATATCAAATTTTAAATTTACGAAACCATATTTTTAAGTCTCTTACTCATAGATTTTTTTAATCCGCCATTTGGAACAGAATTAATCATTTTTTCTATTGTTTGTATTTGCTGTGCATTTAAAAGTGCAACAATAGCTTCTAGTTCGTTTTCTTGTTGTATCGTAAGTTTATTATCTTTTTGAAGCAGACTAAATGCTTGTTTTGGAAGTAGGTTTGTAACAGCAATAATAATGTCAGAACCAAGAGAATCTTTCTGACTTTCGTCTAAGAAATATTCATCTTTAGCCTTAGTTCTAGTTTTATAGTAACTATCTAGCATAGCTTTTTCATATATAAGATTAACGTATATTTCTTGCATAGCTTCCCTGTCTTTTTTTGCTACATTTATTTTATCTTGCATTTGAATAAGCTCTAGATTTATCTTACCTCTTTCACAAATATAGTTAACTTGTTCATTTACACTAATTTGTGAATTAATAAAGTAATCAGTCAAAAGAATAACTTTTCTTTCTTGCATTCTTTGATAATCCTTATCCAAAGATACTATTGCTTCTAATATTTTCAAAAATTTCTTGCCAGTTTTATCATCTGCAAACATATTTGAAAGACCTTTTTCAATTGTCTCTTTTTCTTTGTTCATAAGTTCATCAATAATACGTATTGCCTCATCTTGATTTGAAAAATCGAAATTATTTTTAAAGTTATTTAACTCTTGTATGATATCCTTATTGATTTGATTTAACTCTATAATAACTTTCTTTTCATCTTCTTCAAGTAAAACTGATTTAGAAAGTTCAATTAGATTTGGCTCTGTAAATTTAATTTCATTTGCAATTTTTTCTTCTGCCTCTTCTTTCTTTTCTTCTAACAAGTTTTCTTTTTCTTCAATTACTTGTTCTTCTCTCTTTTCTTCCTCTGTTAAAGTATTCGCAAAAGGATTAATTAGTTTTCTAGAATTTTCATCTCTTTCTTCATTATTATTAGCATAAACTTGTACAATTACATTTTCAGCTTCTTTATCTGTTACTAATAATGAAGACGGTCTAAACTCTAGGTATTTCCAAATTTCATTTTCGTCATAAATAATAGTGTAATTTTTCTTCGGAATAAACTGCGTTCCTTCTTGAACATTTACAATAACATCTTCTCTTAACTTCTTACCATTGATGCTTTCATATCTAATAGTAACAGGTACTTTCTTTTCTAAATATGTTAAAGTAATAACGTTGTTTATACTTCCTACAGTTATTTTTACTGGTTCTGCTGCAGAGAAAATCCATTTTCTGTTTTTACTATCTGCTATTACATTTTCTACTTCTGGAACAAATTCTGTACCAATATTTTCTTCATAACGTTTTGACTCTTTAATAATATTGCCTTCTAAATTTTTGTATTTTACAAGAACTTCTGCTTTCGCAAGTTCAAATGTCATCTTAACAATATTATCTTTTGGGTTTTCCATAACTCTAATTGTATCAACTTCTTTAGTAATATTTTCCCATTGAATTCCTCTTCTATCTTTTACAAATTGTATAAGTTTTGGTGTGTATTTTGTGCCAACTTGCAACTGAATTATTTCATCATCTTTTAACTTATTTCCATCTATATCCTGATATATAATGCTTACGTTACTATAAACCGGTTCATACGTAACTTCGAAAACATTCAATTCTTCTTCCGAACCAATAGGAACTTCTTTCACTAAAATTTCTTGTGGCTCACATTTTACAAATCTAAACATCATAGATTTATCGTCACAAATTGTATCATCTAAACTAGGTTTAAATTTTGAGCCAAGCTGTGCTTTTTCTGTATTTCGAAAAATCAAATCACCTTTTCTATTTCTTATATTCAATATAACTTCAACGCATAAAGGTGAATATGTTACTTCGATAACATTTTCTTGTTCTGAATCTTTTACTTCTAACTTTTGAACATTTTTATCTTTTAATTCCCAAGCTCTACCTTGTTCATCAGTGATTACACTTTCTGGATCTGGTATATATGTGCTACCAATTTGAGCTAAAACTTTTCTTGGTGTCTTTAATCTGTTTTTAAATTCGTCTTGGTATTTATAAATTACTGGTGCCTTTTCTTCTTCATAAGAAAGTATAATAACGTTTTTATTTTTGTCTTTACTAATAGTAATTGTAGATTTACTATTTGGATTGTATGTCCATTTGTTTTTCTTTATGTCCATAATAACTTCTTTAATATCAGGTGTATACTTACTTCCAACTTGTGCATTAAATTCATCTTGTTCTTTTATTATACCACCCAAATTATCTTGGTATTTAATTATACCAGGTACTAGTAAAGGCTTATATTTTATATACGCAATATTTTGCTCTGGCTTTTCAGAAACAGTTATAAATCCGCTTGCATGTCCGCCAAACAATTTATTTTCTTGTCTGCCTGCAAAAATCCATTCTTTTCCTTCACTATCTACAATGCTTTCTTCCGCCTTTGGTTCGTAAGTTTTACCAACTTGTAGTAATTTTTCTTTGTCTGGCAATAGATTGTTTCCATCCATGTCAGATACTCTGTCTTTAACTTGTACCATCCACTTATCATATCTAATAGCAACAACATTTTTACTATTATCGTCGTTAACCACTATTGTATCAGAAGCCACCTTATCATGTTTCCATCCAAGCTTAGTTTTTGGCTCTATATAAGTTACAGGTAAAAGAACTGTGTATTTACTGCCAATTTGTGCTGTAAACTTTTTAGGCTCCATTATTTCATTGTTATTATCATCATAAATCTTAATAATACCAGAAGCCATTCTTGGTTCATAAAATCTATTAATAATATTCTGCCCTTCATTTTCTTTTACAATAACAGAACTTTTATCTGCTTTTATGAAATTCCATTTTTTATTTTCCTTATCTATAAATATAGGTTCAATTTCAAAAGTAAATTCACTTCCAACTTGCCTTTCGTCTTTGATTTCTTCACCTATAACTTCGCCTGTCTTGCTAAACATCTTTTGAACAATGCTAGATAAAACTGGCAAATATTTAACCTCTATTACATTACCACTTTCGCTAACCCTAATTTCTTTTGCAGAAATTTCTTTAAACTTCCAAAGTAGATTTTCATCATCTCTTACCAAATCTTCGTACTCTGGCGCAAATGTTTTACCAACTTGCAATTCTTTTTCAAAGCATTGTTTGATTTCGTTTGCACCTTCATTTACATATACAACTTTAACTTTTGCAAGCAATGGATTATAAAAATTAATTACTTCATTTTCATCTGCATTTTCCATTACTTTTGGATTTTTAGTTTTTGAAGAATCAAGTTTCCATCCCATTCCATTTGCATCTAAAAATGTTTCCATATTTTTATAGTCTACGTTTTGACCAATCTGTAACTCATAAACTACATCATCTCTTAATTTATTATTTAACAAATCATAATACTTAACACTAACTTTAGAAACGGCTTCTTCGTATTGTAAAATAACAATATTTTCTTGCTCATTTTCTTTTACAACAATAGACATATTCTTATCACCAATAAACTTCCACAAGAATTTATTGCTGTCTAAAACCTTTTCTCTAATATTTGGAACAAACACACCACCTAATTTTACTTTTGTTATAACATCATCTAAAATAGTTTTGTTTGTTTTAATATTTATATGTTTAACAATGACAATTGCTTTAACCTCACCATAATACAACTTAAATTTATTACCACTATCTTTTACAATCATTTTTTTCGGTTCAGTACTTTCAATCATCCACTTACAGCCTTCACGGTCCTCTATCTTGTTAAACATCTTCTCACTAAATATACTACCTATTTGTGCTTTCACAATAGTTGAATCTCTAAGTGTGTTATTATAAGCATCAACAAATTCCAAATATACATCTGTTAATTCTTTTTCATAAAAAATAGAAACAATATTCTCTTCTATATTTTTTCTTACTGTTATTTCTTTAACTTTATCTTTATTTAGATACCATTTTCTTCCGTCAGGAGATTCTAATCTCTCTATAATTTCTGGTTTAAATACCGTTCCTGCTTGCTGCTCATATTTCTTTTCTTCCACTAATTCGTTTCTTTCATCATCAAAAAACTTAACAACTATATCTGCAATAAGAGGTTTATATTTTATAGAAACATTATTTTCAGCTTCATTTTGGCTTACAACTAAAGTTTTAGGAGCTTCTTTTTTCTCCCACATCTTACCATAATTATCAGTTACTTCATTTAAAGATACTGAACTGAACTCATCACCTATCTGGCAGAGTTTTTGAATAGGACTTGCAATCTTTGCACCGATTTCATTAATCAACTGAATTGTAACTTTTGCAAGTTTTGGCTCATATAAAACTTTTATTACATTTTCATTTTCATTTTTAGAAACAGTAAATTCTTTTTTGTCTATTTCTTTTAATTTCCATATCTTACAATTAAAATCTACTATCTCTTCATCATATTCTGGTACATATTTTTGTCCAACTTGTAAATATTCTTTTTTATCATTTAGTACTGTAATACCATCTTCACTTTGGTATTTTATTGTAACTGGCAATTTATATTCTTCAAACGTTACTTCAATTACATTTGCCTTATCTTCTTCTACCAAATGAGAAATAGGTGTCTTTCCATTATAAATCCAGCCTAGTTTATTTGCATCAATATAAATTCTTTCAACATTAACTTCATAAATTTTACCAACTTGTACATCTTTTGTTTTGACAGGTGCGATTTCCTTTCCATCTTTATTTAAATATCTTACTGTAACTGTTTCTTTTTCTAAGTCATATACCAAAATAAGATTATTTTTTGTAGGATCATCTTTTATGAGTAACTTTTGTGGCCTTGCAGTAATCAAAGTCCAATCATTTGCTTTATCGTCTGTGTATTCTCTCTTACTTTCAATGTTATAAAAACTTCCAGCCTGAACTGTTTCAACTAAATCGTCGCAAATCTTTTTGCCGTCTCTATTTAAAAATGTAACTGTTACTTTAGAAAATTTTTCTTTATATTTAACTTCAATAACATTATATTCTGGAAGTATATTTATAACGGTAGTAGGAAATTGTGTTGTTGCACATACCCATTCATAACCATTAACATCATTTATTACTGGCAAAATTTCTGGCACATAAGTAGAACCAGGAAATAAATTATTTATTCTATTTTCTTTTAAAATTTCTCCTCTAGAATTCACATATTTAACAGTTGCATAAGTAGTTCCAGATGCTTGTTCTTCCGAGCCATAGCCTGAAATAGCATTAAATTTGTTTGCATTAACGTAACTTGCATAATCCGTAGATAAGTTTGTTCCATTAAACATCACTACTTGTCCTTGGCTATTTGCTGCAAAATAAAAATCAACTTCGATACTTGGAACAGGAAGCATGTCTGTACCAATGTATTCCATATCTTCATATATATATCCTAAAAGCCCTGGAATCTTGCTGTAATCAATTAAAGTTTCTCTTCTTATAATTGCGGTATTACTATTAACATTAAAATCTGCGATAGATTGCTTTCTTACTATATTTCCATCTTCGCCTGTATACTCTAATTTATTACCTATTCTAGTTAAATCATTTAATATATTTTCTGTAAGTTTATATTTATATCTTTTTCCTAAATTATCTTCGATTGAAATGTATAATCTTTCTTCGAAATCTGCAGGATCAGAAATTGCTTTAAACTTATATCTTATCGGCTCTATTAAATCATTTGGATTTTCCATACATGATTTTATTACACTCATTGACGGAATTAATAATTCTGGATTTAATTTTTTAAGAACTGATTTTAAATATTCCTTATCAATTTCCGTATTACATTCTCTTTGAAATTGCATCTTTAGTGCATTTGCAATGTCTTCATATCTTTCAGTATTGTTTTCTTGATATTCTCTATATGTTCTAAAATCTCCATAAGGTTTTGTAGCGATATATATTGCGACTTCTTCCTTACGATTTTTAGCGCCATTTACCCAATAGCAAGAAACAATATCCAAAGGGAAATCTGATGGTTGTGGCAAATTATCTAGTTTTATATACGGATCATTACTCACAAGCCCAGCTGATACATTAACACCTAATCTTTTTATATAAGTCGGTCTATAAGCAAGTTCTATTCTATTTGTCCTTCTATTTATATATTTTAATCTATATTCTGTTATTCCCTCTGCATAAGCATCAGGATTATCGTACATTTTTATTTTAGGATTTGCATTCGTTAAGGCAATCTCATCAAAAATATATTCAGAAAGTAGTAATGCTAAAATTCCTTTAACTTTATTTTCATTAACTCTACCATTTGCAACAAAAGCCTCATAATACTCTTTTGCAATATTATTTCTTTCTTTTTTTAATATATCTTCGTAAGTTTCACTTGGATATTGTTGAATAGTAAGCATAGATGGTGAGTAAATTAAAATTTCTACTCCAAGTGATAAAGTAGTTGCCACAATGCAAACCGTGCTAGAAATTTTATAATCCACAATTGGCATAGATGTGTTTATAGATGTAATAGCAGTAGATAAATTAATATCACCATCTATAACTACTGTTTGAATATAATTTTTATCATAGTTTATAAGCATTCTAGGAATTTCAACATTTGGCTCTGAATACTCTATTATCTTTATATAATCTTCTGCTTCGTTTTCAAAAGCTATCTGTTTATCTATTAAATCAAAATCAATTTGTTTAAGTTGATTAGAAATTTTTTCTTCATCATATCCCATGCCTACTAATTTTTTCCTTAGTACCTTTTCAATGATTTTCATCCTTTTCACCTCATCGTATATTTAATAATATTATACACATTCAACTATTATTTTTTCAATAGATTTTAACTAATTCATTATCTTTTTTACTTTGAAAAGAATAGTATATTTAGAATAAATTTATTATTTTGGAAAAAAATATATTCGAGGTGAACGATATGCCAAAATCTATAATTATAAAATCAAATACTACTTCATTCATAAAACGATTAGTAGACGAACTACGTAAATATCCTAATATACGTTTTTTATATAGAAAAATAAACGGTGAAGAAACAGTAGTAATAAAATGCTATAACTATTACAACACTTTTGCAAAAGAAAACAAGAAAAACTTTTACGGTAATTATATTTATTTATATACTGCACTTTCCCTAATACTTGCAGATTTAATAATCGAAGAATACGAAGAAAATATGATAAAAAGAATTTTAAATTACAACTATTTTTATTTTGAAAAATATGCGCTTACAAAAATAAAAAATATTTCAAGTCTCGTTTTAACTCCAAACTCTGTGATAGAAAATTCTGCTGAACTTTTACTTTATAGAAAACAAATTATTTTAAGTTTGCTTCTTAAAAATTTTAGGAAAACAAATTACCTTCATGTGGATTCATTTATAAATTTCTCATTAAATAATTATCGTGAATTTCTAGAAGAAATACTTGATATGATTGTTGGATTATTTTTAACAAATTCAACTTCAATAGAATATTTAAATTTTATAATAAGGAATATTTTTGAAGATGTATGATTGACTTTTTTCTTATGTTATTAGATAATAAAACTATATGTAATCTTAATTATACAAAGGAGGAAATTCTAGTGTACTTATTCGGAAAAATAACTATAACTCCACAATTACCAGACAGAATTTCGGAGTTATCTAATTTAGCAAATAACTTATGGTGGTCTTGGAATTCTTACGCACTAAGACTATATGACTATATCGATTCAAATTTATTTATAAAGGTAGATAAAAACCCTGTAAAATTTCTTTCTGAAATTAATCAACAAAGATTAATTGAAGTTTCTAATGATCCAGAATTTTTAAAAGAGTATGATATGGTAATCGAAAATTTCAAAGGATATTTAGATGCCAAAAATACATACTTTAATGAGCATTTTCCAAACAACAAAAATGATATAATAGCATACTTCTCTGCAGAATATGGTCTTGATGAAATATTGCCAATCTATGCTGGTGGACTTGGTATTCTTTCTGGTGATCATTGTAAATCTGCTAGTGATTTGGGTATCCCTTTTGTTCCAGTTGGACTTTTATATAAAGAAGGTTACTTTAGCCAACTTATAAACAAAGACGGAAGTGAGCTTTTTGATTACTCACCTGCTAACATAGCAGACTTACCTATACTACCAGTACTTGATGAAGATGGAAATAACTTAATTATACCTGTTCAATTTCCAGATAGAATAATCTATTTAAAAGTTTGGAAAATACATGTAGGTAGAGTTACACTATATCTTATGGATAGTGATATAGATTTAAATAGCGATTTAGATAGGCAACTAACCTTAAAATTATATGGTGGAAATCAAGAAATGAGAATTTCACAAGAAATAATTTTAGGTATCGGTGGTATGAAATTATTAGAAAAATTAAATATTAATCCAACTGTTTACCACATGAACGAAGGTCATTCATCTTTCGTTATTTTAGAAGTAATAAGAAAATTTATGTTAGAAAAAAATGTATCTTTTGAAGTTGCTAAAAAGATGGCAACTACTTGTACAATCTTTACTACACATACACCTGTACCAGCCGGAAACGATATATTCCCTGCTGAACTTATGGATAAATATTTTTCAAATTATTGTGCAGAATTAAAAATTACTAGAAATCAATTCTTAAGCATGGGTGCAAAATATGAAGATGATTTACGTTCATTTAACATGGCTGTTTTAGCACTTAAAGTTGCCGGAAAGAAAAATGGTGTTAGTAAATTACATGGTGAAGTTTCACAAAAACTTTTTGCAGAACTATGGCCAAATATTCAAACAAACGAAATACCTATAACTTATGTTACAAATGGTGTTCATACTTGTACTTGGCTTGCCCCTACTTTAAAAGAACTATATAACACTTACATGAGACCTTTCTGGCAAGAAAAAACTTATGATAGAGAAGTTTGGAATGATATTGATAATATTCCAGACGAAAAACTTTGGGAAGCTCACATGGTTCAAAAAAAGAAATTGGTTAAATTAGTAAGAAAAAATATTCGTGAGCAACTAATCAGAAACAAAGCTTCTTTAGATGAAATAAATGAAGCAGAAAAAATACTAAATCCAAATGCTCTAACAATCGGATTTGCTAGAAGATTTGCAACATACAAACGTGCTGATTTAATTTTTAGAGATTTAGAAAGAATTACAAATATATTAAATAATCCTTCTAAACCTGTACAAATAGTATTTGCCGGCAAACCACATCCTGCTGATATTCAAGGTCAAGATTTAGTAAAAAGAATTTATGAAATTTCAAAGATGCCTCAATTTAAAGGCAAAGTTGTTATATTAGAAAATTATAATATGCATATTGCAAGATATCTAGTAAGTGGTGTAGACATTTGGCTAAACAATCCTAGACGTCCTCTAGAAGCTAGTGGAACAAGTGGAGAAAAAGCTGGACTAAACGGTGTAATAAACTTCAGTATATTAGATGGCTGGTGGTTCGAAGGATATGACACACAAAATGGTTGGTCTATCGGTGATGATACAGAATACACGAACTATGAAATACAAGACAATGCAGATTCACAAAGCATATACAACACTTTAGAAAATGAAATAATTCCTATGTATTATGAAAAAACAGATATGAGCAAAAATACTAAATGGATTAAGAGAATGAAAAATTCTATAAAGAGTGTTGGTGGAGTTTATAATACAAGTAGAATGTTATGCGACTATTTAGATAGATTATATATGCCACAAATCAATTTAACAAACTCTGGTGAATACTCTAAAGAAAATGTTGAAGCATTTTTAGAGTTTGAAAAAAGTCTTAGAGAAAATTGGAACAACATAGTTATTACTCCTACAAACAATTTAGAAGAATTATCTGCAAATGCTGGAGATTTAATTAATTTAAAATGCAATGTTAACTTAGGTCCTATTCTTCCTGAAAATGTATCAGTAGAAGTATTTTACGGAAAATTTGATAGTACAAATAAATTAATTGAAAGTAAATACGTACCTATGAATTTAACAAATACTTTAGAAAATTCTAGCTATGAATATTCAGCAAATATAAATATTGATAACGGTGGAAATTATGGTTATACATTTAGAATCACACCTACTCACCCACTTCTTATCAATAATCAAGATTTAGGACTTTGCAAATGGCTTGAAAATGCGTAAATAAATATGGAGGTAATATTTATGAGAAAAACAAAAATAGTATGTACATTAGGTCCTGCAGTAGATGATTGTAAAACACTTACAAAACTATTTGCTGCTGGAATGAATGTTGCAAGATTTAATTTCTCACACGGAGATTATGAGCAACAATCAAAAAGAATAGAAATGTTTAAAGCTGTTCGTGACGAATTAAATATGCCTATTCCTATGATGCTTGACACAAAAGGTCCCGAAATAAGAATTGGTACTTTTGAAAATGATGCTGGAGTAATACTACATGATGGTGCTACTTTTACACTTTCGCAAGAACCTTGTGTTGGTACTTTTTCAAAAGTATTCGTAAACTATTCTCATCTTTATGAAGATGTACAAATTGGTACAACAATCTTAATAAACGATGGAATAATTGAATTAAAAGTAAAAGAAATTGTAAACAAAGATGTTGTTTGTGAAGTTATACACGGAGGTAAATTAACAAATAGAAAAAGTGTTAATATACCTGGACTTATTTTACAACTACCTATTCTTACTGATAAAGATAAAGAAGATATAATATTTGGAATTCAAAACGGTTTTGATATAATTGCTGCTTCATTTGTAAGAAAACCTGAAGACATTTTGGCTATTAAAGAAATACTTAAAGAACATAACGCATCACATATTAAAATCATTGCTAAAATTGAAAATCAAGAAGGTGTAGATAATTTCGATAGCATACTTAACGTTGTAGATGGAATAATGGTTGCACGTGGAGATTTAGGTGTGGAAATTCCTATGGATAGAGTTCCGCTACTTCAAAAAGAGTTCGTAAAGAAATGCAATCAAAAGGGAAAAAATGTAATCATCGCTACACAAATGTTAGAGTCTATGATCAATACTCCAAGACCTACTCGTGCAGAAGTAAACGATGTTGCAAATGCAATATTTGATGGTGCCTCTTCTATAATGCTTTCAGGTGAAGTTGCTTCTGGTAATTTCCCTATTGAAAGTGTAAAGACAATGGCAAAAATTGCTGAGACAATTGAAAATGGAATAGATTATTGGAAAGAATTCGGCTTAAAAGAAACAAGTCATTTAGTTGGAAATCGTTCAAACCTTATAGTAGGTCATGCACTTTGCGAAGTTGCAAACCAGTCAAATGCTAAAGCAATATTTGCATTATCAGAAGGTGGACACACACCAGTTGCTATTGCAAGCTTTAGACCTGCTTGTCCTATATACCTAATAACACCAAACGAAGTAACAGCAAGACAGCTTAGTGTGAATTGGGGTATTTACCCTATCCTAGTTAATCATTCTGAAAATCCTTTAGATATGATACGTGAAGGAATTGAAATTGCAAAAGGCTGTAACTATATCTTTGATGGAGATAAAATAGTAATTGGCGAAAGCGATACTTACAATAAGAACAATTTACTAGGGTTATCTGCTAGTAAAAATATTGGGGGTATTTATACGGTTTAAGGAGTCTGTAGAAAAAACTGTGTAAACTGATGAAAAAGAAATCCTTTCCATGT
>OIEN01000368.1_pt1 | contig 29301 bp, 23 predicted proteins | sample 1581741 | NCBI WGS metagenome assembly OIEN01 (sample SAMN01760944, study PRJEB22395) | human gut metagenome | reverse complement strand
CAATATTTAGAAGGTCCGTCCCTTTTTCTTAAAAGTGAGAATTTTCCTCCGTCCCCTTTTCTCGCCGTCTCTTAAAATACTGCTAAATTTATTTCATGTATTCATTATTTATTGTTTTCCATTCTTCACTACTTTCATAACCAAGTCTCCAAGCAGCAATTCCGGCTAAATCGTATTTCTTAGCTGCTTCTAATTTTTTCTTTAACGACTCCGCGCTTTCTACCCAAATTTTACGAATAGAAGTGCCTTCTGGAGTTTCTACGTAATACTGACCATCTACCTCATCCCAAACTGCGATATTTTTATACTTTTCTAAAATATCCTTTGCTCCTTTAATATAATATGTAGCCGTAGTTTTTGTTTTACCTGTATCTTTATTTACAATCCAAGACCTATAATAAAAAGGTATACACAAAACTAGTTTTTCTTTGCTAACTCCCTCATATCCAAGCATTGTTTCTAAGTTGCTTTCTACCCATTCTAATGAAGCTGTAGGTCCATGTTTTTCTGTACCTATGCACCATGTTCCGTATTGGTCATAAGCCATTAACATCATGTAGTCTACTGCTTTTGCAAGTGCTGGTCTGTCGTAACATAGTGAATAATTATCACTTCCTCCTGGAACTGTCACATCTACAGAAACTATTATGTTATTTCTTCTTAAGTCTGCTGAAAGTTCTCTTACAAATTCTGAAAATACATCTTTATCTTTTTTGTACATATATTCAAAATCTATGTTTACACCTTCAAATCCGTTTTTAACAGCATAAGATGTAACTTCATTTATAAAACTTTCTCTTGCTTTCATATCGTTTACAAATTTTGATACTTCTTCTAAACTTCTTCCATCATTTTTTAAAGTTGGCCAAAGCTCATAATTTCTACTTCTTGCCCATCTTATATAATTACTATCAGTAGTTGTTTTTAGTGTATAATCTTTGCTTAAATATAACCATGTAGGAGAAAGAATGTTTAATCCTTCTATCTTTGCTTCTCCTGTTCTATCTGGTGTAAAGTTTTCTGCATACTCCCAAGCAAGTGATATTTTTTCTTTTCTTTTTACTTCATCTGGTTTGGTATATAAATTCGCAACTGTTTCGTTATTTTTTACTTTGTCTAATTTTATATATCCTATATCGCCTCTTTCATTTCTAGCAACTATGTAATCACCACTGATTGTTTGTTCGTCAAAAAGATATAAAAGCTCGTCTTTCTCTGCAATTCCAGTCGTTCTAGATAGTTCTTTTTTATATGATTTTAATTTTTCTTTTTCAGAAACTTTTACTGTATGTATTCTTTCCCAACCATTAGTTGTAGTTACAATTACTTTTTCGTCAAAATAAACTGTTGCATCATAAAATTTATCAAGTGAACTTATAGGAACATATAAAACATCATTTATCTTTTTTACTGTGCCTTTTAAAGATTCATAATTTCCGTTTAAATATATTCTATTTTCACCAAGCTTAACTTTACCAACATCTGTTGCTGAAGTTATGATGGCTGTATCATACGTTTCATCATAATATACATAAATATTAAAATATTTTATTGCAAGGCTACTTGGCATCATTATTACATCATCTTCAACAAAAACATTATTTTTTATTGAATTAGTAATATCTTTGCTGTCTACAACAAGCCTCGTAACTCCTTCTTCAAATTTTTCTCTAGGCTCATAATAAGGAGCTGTTTTAAATATAAATATTGCTATAAATAGTGTTATAACTATTATTATAATATTTTTTATAAGTAAAATGTTTTTCATATTGCTTTTCGTACCTCCTTAAATTTATACTTAAATGATATACAAAAACTTACATTAAATCAATAAAATAAATATATTTTTTATAAACTTTCTATTTCTTTTTTTTATAGTTTATTATATAATTTTATTGTATGTATATTACACGAAAAAGGAGGGGAAAAAATGGAAATATGGACATGGTGGCTTATACTTGCTGGTATATGTTTTATAATTGAAATTGCTACAGAAGGCTTTCTTGTATTTTGGTATGGAGTTGGTGCATTAATCTCTATGTGCTTAAGTTTCTTCTGTGACAATTTTCTAGTTCAAATAGCCACATTTGCTATTTCATCAACTATTCTAGTACTTTGCACAAGAAAGTTTGCAAAAAAAGTAGAGCCAAAAACAACTCCTACTAATGTGTACTCTATCATTGGTAAAAAGGCTACCGTTTCTTACGCAATAAATAATATAAAAGGAGAAGGTCAGATAAAAATCGATGGAGACATTTGGTCTGCTAAAACAGAAGATGAAGATGATGAGATTATTCCAGAAGGTTCGACAGTTGAAATACTTAGAATTGATGGAGTTAAAACAGTTGTTAAGAAAGTATAAAATTTAAAATTTTAAGGAGGTTTAAACCTATGGGACCAACGTTTTTTATTATAGCAATAATAATTATCTTAATAGTTGCAATTAAATCATTTAAAGTAGTTACTCAATCAGAAGTAATGATTATCGAAAGAGTTGGTAGATATTCAAAAACTGCTACAGCAGGATGAAATATTATCGTTCCATTTTTAGATAGAGTTCGTGCAACAGTTAGCTTGAAAGAACAAACAATGGACGTTCAACCACAAAGTGTTATCACAAAAGATAACGTTACAATTAGAATTGATACAGTTGTATTCTTCCAAATAACAGATGCTAAAAAAGCTGTTTATGAAATTGAAAATTTACAAAACGGTATCAGATACCTTACGACAACCACAATCCGTGACGTTGTTGGTAAGATGGACTTAGATAGCACATTTAGTTCAAGAGAACAAATCAACTTCCAACTTCGTCAAATCCTTGATGAAGCTACAGACAAATGGGGTTGTAAAGTTAATCGTGTAGAAATAAAAGACATCGATCCTCCAAAGGATATTAGGGAAGCAATGGAAAAACAAATGAATGCTGAAAGAACAAAAAGAGCTGCAATCCTTCAAGCTGAAGGTGAAAAGCAATCTGCTATTACTATCGCAGAAGGTCAAAAAGAAGCAAGAATTCTTGATGCAGAGGCTGACAAAGAAGCTGAAATTAGAAGAGCTGAAGGTGCTAGACAATCTACCATCCTTCAAGCTGCCGGTGAGGCTGAAGCTATTGAAAAATTAGCACAAGCTAAAGCAAAAGAAATCGAATACGTATATGGTGCTATAAAAGCTTCAAATCCGGATGACAAACTAGTTGCAATTAAAACTTTGGAAGCATTAGAAAAAGTTGCAAACGGTAGTGCAAACAAAGTGTTTATTCCTTTCGATGCTACAAACACTCTTGCAGGACTTGGTACTTTAAAAGAAATTACAAAAGAATAGTCAAAAAAGAACTTCCAAATTCGGAAGTTCTTTTTTCTATATACCCATTTTTTGCATCTGCATATCATTAACAGCCAAAACGTAATATGTCTCTTCTTTTATACGTTTGTACCATACTTTTTGGTTCTCTTCATATTTCTTTATCATCATTCTATACCAATTACCGTAAAGTTCTGCCCTATCTTTCTTCGGAAATCCCTTAACTTCACAGACGTATTCCATAAAATTCTGATAACATTCTGAAAGCATCTTAATCTTTTGCTCATTACGTCTCTTTTCAAGTTCAGACTGCAAACTAAAAGTTTGTGTATCCATAACTCTTTTTGCGAATTTGCAAGAGTTCTTTGCCAGATCAATGCCAACTAAGACGAAAAACAACTCATCATCTTCTTTAGGTAACGGCTTTTCATAACAATTTCCGAACGAAATGTTAATGAGTTTTTTCTCAGCAGTCATCTTGCTTTTAACCATTAGATACCATCCTCCCTTAATTAAAGTCCGAATATCATAGATACCCTTTTCGCCCATATTTTAGCATAGACCTTCCTATTTAGTCAAGCCCATGCTATTGATTATTAGGCATTTTTGTGTAATAATAATGCTAAAATAATTTATTTTGAAAGGAACTTAAAATGCAAAATAGAACTTTAAAAAATTTGGAATATAACAAAATAATAAGCTTATTGTCATCAAACTGTGTAACATATATAGGCAAAGAAATTGCCGAAAAACTATTACCAAGTAACGATATAGAAACTGTGCAAATGCTTCAAACAGAAACAAAAGAAGCTTGTTCTTTTAGTTTAAGAAAAAATAGTGTACCACTCTCGCCTATCGCAAATTTAGAAAATATTATTAACAAACTAAATGTTGGTGGTGGTTTAAATATTGAAGAGTTACTTACTATAGCAACAACTTTAAAAATTTCAAGAGAGATAAAAGAATATTATAAAAACGATGATATAGATGGCATAGAAATATTAAATAACTATTTTGAAGCAATCTATACAAATAGAAATCTTGAAAGCGAAATCTTTAGATGTATAAAAACAGATACTGAATTAGATGATTACGCAAGTCCTATGCTACATAAAATTAGAAAGCAAATTCATGATGCAGAAAATAAAATCAAAGACAAACTAAATAATCTTATACACTCTTCTTCTACTTCAAAATACTTACAAGATGCTGTTGTTACTTTTAGAAATGGAAGATATGTAATTCCAGTAAAACAAGAGTACAAAAATGAAATAAACGGCTTAGTGCATGACTCTTCTGCATCTGGTAGCACAATATTTATAGAGCCAACTTCTATCTTTAATATAAATAATGAAATTAAAGAATTACAATTAAAAGAAAAAGCTGAAATAGAACGTATTTTAGCTCTTCTATCTCAAATGGTAAGTCCTATTACAAACGAACTACAAGAAAATACTATTTTAATTGGTAAAATAGATTTTGCATTTGCAAAAGCAAAGCTTGCATTTGATATGGATGCATTTATGCCAAAATTAAATGACAGAGGCTATATAAATTTAAAAAAGGCAAAACATCCACTACTAAATCCTAAAACAGTTGTCCCTATTGATGTATGGCTTGGCGATAAATTTAATTGTTTAGTAATTACTGGTCCAAATACAGGCGGCAAAACGGTAACATTAAAGACTGTCGGTCTGCTTACTTTAATGACAGAAGCTGGATTACACATTCCTGCAAGTGAAAGCTCTGAGATTTCTGTTTTTGATAACGTTTACACAGATATTGGCGACGAGCAAAGTATTGAACAATCACTTAGTACATTTTCTGCTCACATGACAAACATAGTTAACATCACAGACAATATAACCAAAAAAGATTTAGTTTTAATAGATGAGCTTGGTTCTGGTACAGACCCTGTTGAAGGAAGTGCACTTGCTAGAGCAATTTTAAGCTATTTACACGATTTTGATTGTAGAACTATTGCTACCACCCACTATAGTGAGTTAAAAACTTTTGCAATGCAAAAAAACGGAATGGAAAATGCTTGCTGTGAATTTGATTTTGAAAAACTTACACCAACATACAAACTTTTAATCGGTGTACCAGGTCGCAGTAATGCCTTTCTAATTTCTAAAAAGTTGGGATTATCCGATAAAATTCTAGGTGACGCAAGTGCTTATATCAGTGAAGAGAATGTTAAGTTTGAAGATATCCTAACAAATATCGAACAAGATAAAAAAGCTATAAAAGAGCAAAAAGAACTATCTGATAAGATGCTATACGAAGCTAAAACAATCAAAGAAACTGCTCAAAAAACTAAAGATGATATATTGCAAAAGAAAGCGGATATTTTAGCTAAAGCAAAAATCGAAGCTAGAGATATTCTTTTAAATGCTGAAGAAGAAGCAAATCAAATAATAAAAGACTTAATAGAAATTAAAACTACTTCTTCAAAAGACCAATATAAAAAAGCTGAAGAAAATAGACAAAAAATTAAAAAGAGTATTTCTGAGATACAAAAAGATTTATTAGCTCCAAAAGAAAGCACTTCAAATTCGCTTAAAGTATCTGAAATTCTTAAAGGTATGGAAGTGTATGTTCCTACTATAGACCAAAATGTAACAGTAGTGTCTCTTCCAGATAAAAACGGAAATGTCGTTGTACAATCTGGACTTATAAAACTAACAATGCACATTTCAAATATAGAAAAACCAAAACGAAATTTAACTAATAAAAATACTGTTCAAAGAAATAGAACTAGTGTTAAAAAATCTCAAAATATTTCTACGGAAATAAATTTACTTGGAATGACTGTCGACGAGGCTACAGCTGTGTTAGAAAAATATATAGATGATGCTTACCTTTCTGGTTTGCACGAAATACGAATTGTGCATGGAAAAGGTACAGGACTTTTAAGAAAAGGAGTTCAATCGTATTTGAAATCTAATCCACATATAAGTGAGTTTAGATTAGGGGTGTATGGTGAAGGCGACTCTGGAGTTACTATTGCTATGCTCAAGTAAATATATATATATGTGCAAGGGTATGATAAAACTTTTATCCGCTAGGTTTTGTCAAGGTAGTATTGCTTCGCAATCTCCACCTTGACAAAAAAACGCTACTAAAAGTATTATCATACCTCAATATATTTTCTGACCACAATAAAAAAAGATTGCAAGCCATTGGGTTTGCAATCTTTTTTGTATAGACAAAATTAATTTTTAGCTTTCTTTTTCCATTTAAATAATGAGGCAAATGGTTTGATAACAGCATCGTAAACTTTTTCTCTAAGGGTTTTTCTAAGTGCAAGTGACATTTCTACGTCTTCGTCGCCATCTGCAACTGTAGAATATTTTTCATCGTATAGAGTTTGAAGTCTTTTTATTGCTGGTTCTATTTCTTTTGCAATATACTCAAGTGCTCCTGATTTGCTTGTTGTTCTTTCCAAATCTATAGTTATATGAACACTATTTTCTAAATTGCTAATTTTAGATTTTATTGTTTTTTCGGCTTTAACATATTCTTCAGAATTTGATACGCAAGTAGCTATTGCTTGTAAATATTCTTTCATTCCAGTAATTTCTGGATTGTTTGCAATCGCTTCTTCGTACTCATCTAAAGGATTGGCTGCCATTGCAGATATATATATTGTAGACAAAAGTCGGCTTAGTTCTAAGTTTTTATTTGCTTGTTCGTTTAAAGACTCTATTTTTTCCTTTCCCGCAATAATTTGAGTCTTAACATCACTATCTAATTCATTTAATTTATCTAATAATTCTACAGGAAAAGCTTCTTCTGTATCACATGTTTTAGCATATTCAACAATGCCCAAAATAAGTGATTTGAAGCTGTCATCTTCTTCCCACAAAATAAGTGATTTTTTACTATTTGGATTAATCATCTTTTCTAATTTTTCAAGCTTTTGAACTTGTCTTTGTAGTTCAACTGCTTTTACATCAACCATATTTGTATCCATACGCACTTTACCTAGGTAATTTGCTGTTACCTAAGAAACCTCCCTTTCTCTTTAGTTAATCTACTATGTTAATTATACATTTTTCAACTTTTTTTTACAATTACAGTATTATTAAGTTTATGTTACAATAATATTACACAGCAGCTAATTATAGTATTTGAGAAAAAGAGGTTATTTATTTAAATTTATTTGCCTAATATTTTCTTTAGTTCCTCTTGCCTTTTAACTTTATTTGTAGTCGTCTTTATAAGTGGTTCATCTGTAATGATAAGATTTCTTATATATTTATACGTAGGCATTTTCTTATTTAATTCTTTTATTTTTTTCATATACATTTCATACATTTCTTCATCTTGCATAATGCCTATTTCTTGTACAAATTCATCTTTATCATAAACAATTTTTGCTCTTATTTCGACATCTCCATCTTCTAGTGTATAGCCGTAAACTAATGATTCTTTAACGCAAGGAAGTTTGTTAACTAAAACTTCTAGCTCATCTGGAAATACATTTTTACCATTTTTTAAGACAATTACATCTTTCTTTCTTCCAGTTATGAAAAGATATCCGTCTTCATCTATTCTACCTAAATCGCCCGTTCTAAACCAACCATGTTCTAAAACTTTATTTGTTGCTTCCTCATCGTTATAATATCCAAGCATAACAGACGGACCTTTTACCATTATCTCGCCTATTCCAGTATCATCTGGTTCATCGATTTTAACTTCAATTTTCTTAAGAGGCACACCAACAGAACCGTTTTTTACATGATCAACTTTTTCAACAGCAACAACAGGTGACGTTTCAGTTAATCCGTATCCTTGATACATTGTGAAACCAAAGTCATTGTATCCTTTGGCAACTTCTGGCGTAATTGCAGCAGCACCACTTACTAAAAGCCTCATTTTTCCACCAAGAGCTTCATGAACTTGTTTAAAAAGTTGCATTCTCATATCTACACCAACTTTTAATAATGCCTCGCTTGCCTTTAAAGCAACTTTTACTTGCTTTTCTTTTTTAGATTTAACAATTTGTTTCCAAAGCTTTTTGTAGATGCCCTCATAAAGAAGTGGCACACTTATCATAGCTGAAACTTCAAAATCTTTCATGTTATCAACCATGTGTCTTAAACCTTCACAAAAAGCAATTTTAGCACCAACAGATACTGGATATAAAAATCCAGCAGTACATTCAAAAGTATGATGTGCAGGTAAAAAAGATAAAAGTGTATCATCTTTAGTTACGTCCAAGGCATCTGCAATTCCTTCGATGTTACTACAAATATTTCTGTGTGAAAGAAGTACACATTTAGATGTAGATGTAGTACCAGATGTGAAAAGCATAAACTTTGGCTTATCATTTTCTATTTTAATTTTATTATATTTATTATCTTTTCTTCCTAAAATAATTCTACCTTCGTCAATTTTTTGATTAAAGTCATCATCCATACCAATATAATATTTAACAGGTGAATTCGAACTTTCAACCAATTTTTGCACAAATGGCGAATGTTTTTTATCATATATCAAAACCTCTACTTGAGCTCTTTGAACCAAAGATAAGAATTCGTTTTCTGGAAGTGCCTTATCTATTGGAACAACAACCATATTAGAAGTTGCCGTAGCCAAATATGATACATTCCACTCGTATCTATTTTCTGAGAAAATACCTATTCTTTTATTTTCTAAATTTAATGTTGTGAAATAAGAGCCTAAGCACTTAATATCCTCTATAAATTTCGAGTATTTTATACCCACAACTTCATTTCTATATTTCATTTTAAAAGCAATTTCATCAGAGTATTTTTTCTCTGTTTGAGAAAGCATATCTCTCAAATCCTTAAAATGCAATTCTGCCATATACAAAAACCTCCATCTTTCATATACAATACATATATATTACAGCTTTTTAACAAAATTTGCAAGTTAATCCTTGAGAGATGAAAAGTTTTGCTACATCTCTTCAAACACATTTCTAAGATTTTCTTCAATCCTCAAAAGTTCATTATATTTCGCTACACGTTCACTTCTGCAAGGTGCTCCTGTTTTAATATATTTTAAATTAAGTCCTACAGCAAAATCAGATATAAACGTATCCTCTGTTTCGCCCGAACGATGCGACATTATAGGCATATATCCATTCGCTTTTGCCATCTTTATAGTTTCAATAGTCTCTGTAACAGTACCAATTTGATTAGGCTTAATTAAAATACTATTTGCAGTCTCTTCTCTTATTCCTTTTAGTAATCTTTCCGTATTTGTAGTAAACAAATCGTCACCAACTAAATAAACCTTTTCGCCAAGCTCATTCGTAAGCTTTTTCCATCCACTCCAATCTTCTTCAGCTAATCCGTCTTCTATCGAAATTATTGGGTACTTAGAAATAAGCTCCCTATAATAATCAATCATTTCATCAACTTCTTTAACTTCGCCAGTTTTCCAAAACTCATATTTTCCATTTTTGTACATCTCGCTGGCAGCCACATCTAAAGCAATATTGAAATTATCCAAATAGCCTACACTCTCTATAGCTTTTATAATATAGCTAATAGCTTCTTCATCACTTTTCAAATTTGGAGCAAATCCTCCCTCATCTCCAACACCTGTTGAAAGCCCATCTTTTCGCAAAATCTTCTTCAATTCCTTATAAACTTCAACACACATCCTAAGTCTTTCAGAAAATAAATCAATATCCTTTGGAACAACCATAAACTCTTGAATATTAACATTATTGTCCGAATGCTTTCCACCATTTAAAATATTCATCATCGGTATTGGCAAATGGCTTCCAGATACACCGCCTAAATACATATAAAGTGGAATCTTGAGACTATCAGCAGCAGCTCTCGAGACAGCCATAGATACCCCTAAAATGCTGTTTGCTCCCAAGCTCGACTTATTTTTCGTACCATCCATATAATTTAGATAATTATCAATTTTCGTTTGTTCTAAAACATTCATGCCAATTAGTTCTTTACTAATTAACCTATTCACATTGTTAACTGCTTCTAGAACACCTTTGCCATCATATCTCTTTTTATCCTTATCTCTAAGCTCCACAGCTTCACTACTTCCAGTAGAAGCACCTGATGGTACAATCGCTCTCCCAAAACCATTCTTCTCAGTTTTAACTTCCACCTCAACAGTTGGATTTCCTCTTGAATCTAGAACTTCTCTAGCCAAAACACTTTCTATTTCAATTCGTCTAATCATATATTTCACCTCAAACGATATTATATCCACAAATTAACAAATAATACGAAAAAAGTGCTGTCAGAAACAAGTCTAACAGCACTTTTTAAGTTGAAATTAATTAATCTCTACGATTGGAACTTTGCATCTTGCAAGTTTCGCCTCATGGTCGGCTTTAATTGCTTCCAACCAGTCTGGATCGTTTTCACTAACGAGTTCCAGCAGCCTGGGATACTTCGCATGAGTCTTGTCGAATACCCGATAGCACATCATTAATGCGTTGACCATAAAGGAACACTTGTAATCCTTTGGTTCACGGATGAATGTGTTAAGGCATTTCGCCTTAATGCTCCCTTCTGTACCAAGAACTTCCTGATACGTTTTTACCAAATCGTCCATGAGCCGTTGCGTTTCGCAAATTGACTGTCGAACATTCGGATGATGAGCCAAATAGGCTTCAGTCATCGAAGCTTCAGTCATCGCTTTCTGGGCGCTCGGAATGCAAAATGCGCTCGTATAGTCTCTAATCACTCTAAGTTCCTCCTTATTCTTCTAGCAAGTATTTACCAACAATAATATGATACCACGATTTACATAATTAATCAATGGTTATAAGAAAATTCATTGCAAATATATTCTATTATTCTCTAATTTCACAATATTTTATGAATAAACACTATAAAAAAAAGACTGCTAACAACATTGTTAACAGCCCAAAAAACAAACTATTTTTTAATAAGATGTAAACCAAGCATCATCAAATATGATACACCTCTACTTTACAAACCTTAAGTTTCCGGTCATGGTCAGCTATCGCCTGACGCAAATATTCCGGATTGTATTCTGCAACTAGCTTTAGTATTTCGGGATACTTTTTGTGGCTTTCGTCCCACACATGATAAGACGAAAAAACCACATTAACCATAAAGCTCCGCCTATAATCCATAGGCTCTCTGATAAAGGTATTCAGCATCTTAGCCTTCAGCCTTTCTTCGATTCCCAGCACACGATCATAGTTTGCCAGCAACCTCTCCATCTCTTCTTGACAGCCCTTAATCATTTGCTGAATTTCTGGATGTTTTGCCAAATACTGCTCAGTTATCGTAGCTTCTGTAATTCCACGACGCGAAGTAGGTGCCCATGCAGACGTACTATCGTAGTACATATTAATGCCCTCCAATCAAAAATTTTCAGAATTCAACACAACTAATAGTACCACAATTTACATAAAATGTCAACACTTATTTCATAGCCTCTTCGACAGCCACTGCTACAGCCACTGTGGCACCAACCATAGGGTTATTACCCATACCAATCAATCCCATCATCTCAACGTGTGCAGGAACTGATGAAGAACCAGCGAATTGAGCATCAGAGTGCATTCTTCCCATAGTATCAGTCATACCATAAGAAGCAGGACCAGCTGCCATATTATCTGGGTGAAGAGTTCTACCTGTTCCACCACCAGAAGCAACTGAGAAATAACGTTTCATCTTGTCTAAACATTCTTTCTTATATGTTCCAGCAACAGGGTGTTGGAATCTTGTTGGGTTAGTTGAGTTACCTGTTATAGAAACGTCAACGTCTTCATAATGCATTATTGCAACACCTTCTCTAACGTCGTCCGCGCCGTAACATCTAACCTTTGCTCTTTCTCCCTTTGAATAAGCAACTTCTTTAACAACTTCTAATTTACCTGTAAAATAATCAAACTTAGTTTGAACATAAGTAAAACCATTTACTCTTGAAATAATTTGAGCAGCATCTTTTCCTAAACCATTTAAGATAACTTTTAGTGGCTCTTTTCTTACTTTATTAGCAGAATTTGCAATACCTATAGCACCTTCAGCAGCAGCAAAAGATTCGTGACCTGCTAAAAATGCAAAGCATTTTGTATCTTCTCTTAAAAGCATAGATGCCAAATTACCATGTCCAAGACCAACTTTTCTATCATCAGCAACGCTTCCAGGAATACAAAAAGCTTGTAATCCTTCACCAATAGCTTGTGCAGCATAGCTTGCAAGTTTAATATCTTTTCTTATAGCTATTGCAGCACCTAAAGTGTATGCCCAGCATGCATTTTCAAAACAAATTGGTTGAATACCTCTTACGATTTCGAAAACATTTATGCCTTTATCTTCACACATTTTTTTAGCCTCTTCTAAAGACTCAATACCATATTTTTCTAGAACTTCATTGATTTGATCAATTCTTCTTTCATAGCCTTCAAACAAACTCATATTTTTTCACCTTCCTACTTTCTCATATTATTCTTTACGAGGATCTATTCTCTTAACAGCCTCGTCAATTCTTCCATATTTACCACTAGCCTTTTCGATAGCTTCTTTAGGATCAACACCTTTTTTAATGAAGTCCATCATTTTACCAACATGTACAAATTTATATCCTATAATCTCACCATTTTCATCCAAACCAATCTCTGTAACATATCCCTCTGCTAGTTCCAAGTATCTAGGACCTTTGTCTAAAGTTGAATACATAGTACCAACTTGGCTTCTTAAACCTTTACCTAAATCTTCAAGTCCTGCACCTATAGGTAATCCACCCTCTGAGAAAGCTGTTTGAGTTCTACCATAAACAATTTGTAAGAATAATTCTCTCATTGCAGTATTTATTGCATCACAAACAAGGTCTGTATTTAAAGCCTCTAAAATAGTCTTACCTGTTAAAATCTCAGCTGCCATAGCTGCTGAATGAGTCATACCACTACAACCAATAGTCTCAATAAGAGCTTCTTGAATAATTCCATCTTTAACATTTAAAGTTAGTTTACAAGCACCTTGTTGTGGAGCACACCAGCCCACACCATGAGTCAAACCAGAAATATCTTTAATTTCTTTGGCTTTAACCCATTTTCCCTCTTCTGGAATTGGTGCTGGTCCATGATTAACGCCTTTCGTTACTGGACACATCTCTTCTACTTCTTTTGAATATATCATTTTACTTCCTCCTTTTTCAAATTTGTCTCCTTAGAAAATGACAATTTTCCAAATTTCAACAAAATTCGTTTCGCATATAGAATTATATAGGAAATACGAAAATTTATCAATGGAATTTTCGAGAAATAAAAAAAGAGTGGGAATAAATTTGATTATTCCTACCCTTAAAAATATCTTTTTTATTTACAATACTACTCACAAATCTGTTTCTTACCTTAATTGTGACCCTAAAGCACCTATATAAAATTGATCTCCATTTTTTCTTTCTACTTTTAACTGAACACCCATGCCTATCTGAATCTCAATAATTTGTATTTTATCTCCTATCTTAAGTTCTTTAGCATTATCAATACTATAAACCTGCGTCTTTTTATTACCATAGTTGTTTAATAAATCTTCAGACACCGTGTAGATTTTATCTTTATATTCGTTTTCTTCGATAGCTCTTTCTAAAACATAGCCATCATTTAAAATCCAATATTCAATAGCCAAAGTTTCCTCAGGAAATTCTAATGTGTAATGATATATGATATTTTCTGCATCTAATTTGTATAAACATTCTGTTGATCCCCATAATTGGCAACCTATATAATTTAATTCTTTGTCATTGTTGTACCTATAATAATCAAAATCCATTCCGGCTTCATTATAGTTACCAATTTCAAATTCATAATAGCTATCGCTTTCATCAAGATCCACTATTCTTATTTGATCTGCTGTTAAATACGCACTTAATCCATTATTTTCTATTTCATACATATTTGATGGAATATAAGTATAATCATAATAATTTATTCCTCTATAATATACCTTTACTTTGTCATTATTTATAATACCATCATAACACAATTTTTTCTCTATAATTCTATAGTCATCATAATCTCCAAATTCTGTATAATCTTGTGATATCAAAGAAGCATTTTTATATGCTATATCCCCTTGTATTATTTTTATTTTTCTCTTTTTTGCTCCTTTTTTATTCAATTGTTCTTTGGCTAAACCATCGCTATTATCATTTAATAAATATTTTCCATTGTCTACTTCATCACCCCATTTTAGATAATCTTCATCTAAAATCTTTAATGTCGGATTGGCATATTTCTTTTTTCCCTCTTCATATTTTTTCATTCTATTTATTCTCCTGTCAATCAAATTAACATTTGCTTGCTCTATTTTATTTAATTCCGAAACAGATACCTTTTTACCTGGTACTGCTTTATACCAACTCTTACCTTCAAAATATTCTTTTAAAGACTTACTAGAAAAATCATGACCATGTCTTGCAAATATCTCATTCTTAGCTTTTTCTAGTTATGTCAAATTAGTCATTTTTGCATATACAGTAAAAAAGTCTAGAACCCCTATAAAACAAAGGTCCTAGACTTCATAAATTACTTTATTTTATTTAATTATTAGCGATTCGCCTGTCATTTCAACCGGTTTTGCTTCGCCCATTATATCTAACATTGTTGGTGCTAAATCTGCAAGTCTTCCACCCTCACGTAAATTAACATCATCTCCAAGTCCAGCAATTATAAGTGGAACTGGATTTGTTGTGTGTGCTGTGTGAGGATCACCAGTTGTGTAATCTATCATTTGTTCTGCATTTCCATGGTCAGCTGTTATTAAAATTACACCCTCTACTCGTCTTACTTCTTCAACAATTCTACCAATACATTCATCTACAGTTTCAACAGCCTTAACAGCTGCATCTAAAACTCCTGTATGTCCTACCATATCACAGTTTGCAAAATTTAGTATAATTACATCATACATAGATTTTCTGATTACATCTACAACTTTGTCTGTAACTTCGTAAGCACTCATTTCTGGCTTTAAATCATAAGTTGCAACTTTAGGTGAATTTACTAATATTCTGTCTTCTTTATCATATTCAACTTCATTACCACCATTAAAGAAAAACGTTACGTGTGCATACTTTTCAGTCTCGGCGATTCTTAATTGACTATATCCAAGTTTGCTAATATACTCACCAAAAGTATTTTCTATTTTCGTAGGCTTAAATGCAATCTCAACATTTGGAATTGTTTCATCATATTGTGTCATGCAAACATAGTTTACGTATTGGAATTTCTTTTCAAATCCATCAAAGTTTTTATCAACAAAAACTCTTGTTATTTCTCTTGCTCTATCTGGTCTAAAGTTAAAGAAAATTATTGAATCGTTTTGCTTAATTGTAGCCAATGGCTTACCATCTTTTACAATAACTGTTGGTTTTACGAACTCGTCAAATTCTTCTCTTTGATACGCACTTTCAATAGCGTCAATGGCATTTTCAGCAGTTAATCCTTCGCCTAAAGCTAAAGCTTTATATGCAAGTTCAACTCTTTCCCATCTCTTGTCTCTATCCATAGCATAATATCTTCCCATAATAGAAGCTATCTTACCCACACCAATTTCTTTCATCTTTTCTTCTAGTTCTAATATAAATCCCTCTCCAGAAGCTGGTGGCGTATCTCTACCATCTAGAAAACAATGAACGTAAACTCTATCAAAATCTTCTTTTTTACATAGTTCAAGAAGTGCATATAAATGCGTATTATGGCTATGTACACCACCATTTGATAAAAGTCCATATAAATGTAAATCACTATCTTGTTTTTTACAATATTTAATAGCATCTAAGAAAGCTTTGTTTTCAAAGAAATCTCCATCTTTTATAGATTTTGTAATCCTTGTTAACTCTTGATAAACTATTCTACCTGCACCAATATTTGTATGTCCAACTTCAGAATTTCCCATTTGACCATCTGGTAATCCAACATCTAAACCGCTAGTCAAAATTTTCGTATTAGGGTATTGTTTAAACATAGCATCTAAATTCGGTGTATTTGCTATCTTTACTGCATTTGCATTTTCATTATCATTAATTCCCCAACCATCTAGTATTGCAAGCATAATTAATCTTTTACTCATAAATAAATACTTCCCTTCCAAGTGTCTCTTTAATTATATTTAACTATCTTTGAGAATTCTTCTGGCTCAAGACTTGCTCCGCCAACTAAGCCACCATCAATATCTGACATCTCAAATAAATCTTTTGCATTAGAAGATTTTACACTTCCACCATATTGGATAATGATTTCATCAGCAACATCACCATATAATGCTCTTAATTCTTCTCTTATCCATTTGCAAACTTCATTTGCATCTTCTTTTGAAGCAGTCTTACCTGTTCCGATTGCCCAAATTGGTTCATAAGCTATTATTATCTTCTTAAGTTCATCTTCTGTAATTTCTTTTAAAGCATTTCTTACTTGACCTGTAACAAACTCTTTAGTAATGCCGGCCTCTCTTTGCTCTAAAGTTTCTCCAACACATACAATAGGTTTTAAATCGTGTGTAAGTGCTGCTTTTATTTTTAGATTAACTGTCTCGTCAGTCTCGTTAAAATACTCTCTTCTTTCAGAGTGACCAATGATAACATACTCAACATTTAAATCATTAAGCATCTTAGGAGAGATTTCTCCTGTATATGCTCCACTATCTTTAAAGTGCATATTTTGTGCACCTATTTTTACATTTGTTCCTTTACTAAGTTTAACTGCTTTGCATAAATCTATAAAAGGCACACAAAGTATAACTTCGTTTTCTGTGTCACTTACAAGTCCAGGAAATCTTTCCATAAATTCTTCAACATCTTTTGGAGATTTATTCATCTTCCAATTTCCTGCAATTACTTTTCTTCTCATATTTTTCATCCTTTCTTATTTATCTAATAAACAAGCAATACCAGGTAATTCTTTTCCTTCTAAAAATTCAAGTGAAGCTCCACCACCTGTTGAAATATGAGTCATCTTATCTGCAAATCCACCTTTTTCTATAGCTGCTGCACTATCGCCACCACCAATAATTGTTATAGCATCTAAGCCACCTAATATTTTAGCTATTTCATTTGTACCAACAGCAAATTTATCAAATTCAAAAACGCCCATAGGTCCATTCCAAATAACTGTTTTTGCATTTTTTAAAGCATCTCCATATAGTTTTACTGTTTCAGGTCCAATATCAACACCTTCCCAATCTGCTGGGATTTCATTTGATGCTACTACTTTGCTTTCTGCATCATTTGAAAATTCTGTAGCGACAACATTATCTATCGGTAAAAGTAACTTAACACCTTTGTGAGCAGCTTTTTCCATTAATTCTTTTGCAAGTTCTACTTTATCATCTTCGCAAATAGATTTACCTATTTCATATCCTTTTGCCTTAAAGAAAGTATATGCCATACCTCCGCCAATTAGTAGCTCATCAACTTTATCTATTAAATTTGTTATAACGTTTATCTTGTCTGAAACTTTTTTGCCACCTAAAATTGCTACAAATGGTCTTACAGGATTGTTTAAAGCTTTTCCCATAACGTTTATTTCTTTTTGAATCAAATATCCACATACAGCTGGCAAATATTTAGCAACTCCTTCTGTAGAAGCATGTGCTCTATGTGCTGTACCAAATGCATCGTTTACATATACATCGGCTAATTCTGCAAGAGCTTTTGAAAATGCCATATCATTTGCTTCTTCTTCTTTATGGAATCTAACGTTTTCAAGAAGCATTACATCTCCTTCTTTAAGTGAAGCAACTAAACTTTTAGCACTATCGCCTATAACGTCATCTGCCATATGAACTTTTTTTCCAAGCAATTCGCTTAGTCTTTTAGCAATTGGCTTTAAAGAATATTTCATATTAAATTCTCCCTTAGGTCTGCCTAAATGAGAGCATAAAATAACTTTAGCATTATGCTCCATTAAATATTTTATTGTAGGAAGGGCAGCGATAATTCTTCTGTCATCTGTGATATTTCCTTCTTCATCTTGAGGAACATTAAAGTCACATCTAACTAAAACTCTCTTTCCATTAACATCGATATCTTCGATTGTTTTTTTATTTAACATATAAAATCTCCTTTCACAAAACAAATTTAGGAGCGAAGAAAAAATCGCCGCTCCTAAACTTTTCAAACTATTTATTATCCACTGAATGCATATATGCAGCTAAATCTAAAAGTTTATTTGAATAACCCCACTCGTTATCATACCAAGCAACAAGTTTTACAAATGTGTCTGTTAAAGCAATACCTGCTTTTTCATCAAATATAGATGTTCTTGGATCATGAATGAAATCTGAAGAAACAAGAAGTTCATCTGTGTAACCTAAAATTCCCTTTAGTTCTCCCTCTGAAGCTTCTTTAACAGCTTTACAAATTTCTTCATAAGAAGCTGGTCTTTCAAGATTTACTGTCAAGTCAACAACAGAAACGTCAATTGTTGGAACTCTAAATGACATACCTGTAAGTTTACCATTTAATGATGGGATAACTTTTCCAACAGCTTTAGCAGCTCCTGTAGATGAAGGAATGATATTATAGCTTGCGGCTCTACCACCTCTCCAGTCTTTCTTAGAAGCACCATCAACAGTTTTTTGAGTAGCTGTTATTGAGTGAACTGTTGTCATTAATCCGTCTTTAATACCAAATTTGTCATTGATAACTTTTGCAAGAGGTGCTAAACAGTTTGTTGTGCAAGATGCATTTGAAACGATATTCATATCGCTTGTATATGTTTCGTTATTTACACCCATAACAAACATAGGAGCATCTTTAGAAGGTGCACTTATAACAACTTTCTTTGCACCAGCTTGTAAGTGTGCACTGGCTGTTTCTGTAGTTGTAAATACTCCAGAACATTCTAATACATATTCAACTCCAACTTCACCCCAAGGAATTTGTGATGGATCTTTTTCGTTGTAAACTTTAATTCTGTGACCATCTATTACTAAATCTCCATCTTCTTCTTTTACTTCACCTTTAAAAGGTCCATGTATTGTATCGTGTTTTATCATATATACCATATAATCAGCTGAAATAAATGGATCGTTTATAGCTATAACATCAATATCCTCTTTATCAAAAGATGCTGAGAAAGCTAAACTACCAATTCTACCAAAACCATTAATACCAACTTTAACTGACATAAAAATACCTCCTTAAATTTATTTCATTTTAAATTTTATACTATTACATTACCATTTGCAAGCTTTTTTATACATAGAAAACTATTAAATTTTGTTACAGTTCAGATTAAAAAAGGAGATAAGGTCTGATAACACTTTTAGAAGCAATTTTGTCAAGGTGGAGATTGCTAAACAATACTACCTTGACAAAGCCTTGCGGATAAAAGTTTTATCAGACCATATCTCCTTTTTTAATCTGAACTGTAACTTTTTTACTTATTGTAATATTTTTTATAAAACTCATCTCTAAATTCTAATAGTCTATCTTGCTCAATTGCTTCTCTAACATTTTCCATAAGTCTTACTAAAAATCTTAAATTATGAATTGTCAAAAGTCTTGCACCTAATATTTCTCCTGCTTTTATAAGATGACGGATATAGGCTCTGGTGTAATGTGTACATGTATAGCAATCACATTCACTATCTAGAGGTGTCCAATCTTTTTCAAAAGTTGCATTTCTAACAACAACTTTACCATGAGAAGTCATCGCTGTTCCATTTCTTGCAATTCTAGTAGGAAGTACACAGTCACACATATCTATACCACGTAATACAGCTTCTATAAGGTAATCTGGTGTTCCAACTCCCATAAGATATCTTGGCTTGTCCTCTGGTAAAAATGGAGTTGTATAACTTAAAATATCATACATTAATTCAGCTGGTTCACCAACACTTAAACCTCCGACAGCATATCCAGGAAAATCTAACTCAACTAATTGCTTAGCACTTTCTTCTCTCAAATCTTTATACATACCACCTTGCACAATTCCGAAAAGTCCTTGTCTATCAGGATTTTTATGAGCTTCAATGCAACGTTTAGCCCAACGTGTAGTTCTCTCCATAGATGCCTTTGTATATTCGTATGTTGCAGGATAAGGACAACACTCATCAAAGGCCATCATAATATCTGAGCCAAGATTATTTTGTATTGACATAGATTTTTCTGGCGAAATAAAATGACTAGAACCATCTAAATGAGATTTAAATTTAACTCCCTCTTCTGTTATATTTCTTAAGTCCGCCAAACTAAAAACTTGGAATCCACCACTATCTGTTAAAATGGCTCTATCCCAATTCATAAATTTATGAAGTCCACCAGCCTCTGCTATAAGCTCATCACCTGGTCTCAAATACAAATGATATGTATTAGACAAAATAATCTTTGCATTTACCATTTCTTTTAATTCATCAGGTGTCATCGCCTTTACAGTTGCCTGTGTACCAACTGGCATAAATACAGGTGTTTCAATAATGCCATGTGGAGTATATATTCTTCCACGTCTTGCTCCAGTCTTTGCATCTTTTTTTATTAATTCATATCTTATTGGTTGTTCCATTTATAATACTTCGCCCCTTTATCTACCTATTTCTCCTATATTTTAGCAGATTATATAACTTTTTTCAATTCTATTATATCGCTTTAATAATTTCATTAAAAAGCACCTGGCATAACTCTCCAAGTGCTTTTATGTTTTATTTTATTAACATTGCATCTCCGAAACTAAAAAATCTGTACTTCTTTTCTACAGCTATTTTGTATGTATCAAGTATCATTTCGCGATTAGCTAAAGCTGAAATAAGCATTAAAAGTGTGCTTTCTGGTAAATGAAAATTAGTAATCAAATTGTCTAGAACTTTAAATTTATATCCTGGGTAAATAAAAATTTCTGTGTTGCCTTTTTGTGGTACTAAGAAACCATTTTCATCAGCTGCACTTTCAACAGTTCTGCAAGATGTAGTTCCTACGCAAAAAACTTTTCCACCATTTGCTTTAGTAGAATTAATTATATCACAAGCTTCTTTATCTATCTCGTAATATTCTGAGTGCATTTTATGGTCTTCTATGTTTTCTTCTTTTACCGGTCTAAACGTTCCAAGACCAACATGAAGAGTAACTTTTGCAATCTTAACTCCCATATCCTCAATTTGTTTTAGCAGTTCTTTAGTAAAATGAAGACCAGCCGTAGGTGCTGCACTAGAGCCCTCAACTCTACTATATACAGTCTGATATCTTTCTTTTTCTTTTAACTTTTCATGTATATATGGTGGAAGTGGCATAACACCAATTTCGTCTAACAAAGCATTTAGCACACCGTCATATTTTAACTCAACAATTCTATTTCCATCTTCTAAAATATCCAAAACAGTAGCCTCTATTAAAGCCTCTCCATTTTCCTTTTTGCCAAATTCTAAAACTGTTCCTACTTTGCACTTTTTGCCAGGTTTAACAAGAACTTCCCATTTATTATCGCCCATATCTTTAAGAAGTAAAATCTCAACTTTACTTTCAGTTCCTTTTTTTACTCCGTAAATTCTTGCAGGTATAACTCTTGTTTCATTTATAACTAAGCAATCGTTAGGAGTAAGATATTCCACTATATCTTTAAAAACCCTGTGTTCTACATTTCCTGTTTTTCTATCCAAAACCAAAAGTCTTGATTCATCTCTTTTTTCTGTTGGATGTTGTGCAATCAATTCTTCTGGTAAATCATAATAAAAATCAGATAATTTCATACTAAAATCCCCTTACTTAAAATTACAAAACATTTTCGCCAATTAGTTTGGCTTTATCAATAAATTATTTCTTATAAGTGTATTTGCATCTTTTATCATTTGCTTTGACTTTATACTTTGCTTTAACATATCATTTGTAATTCGAATTTCTTCGCCAGTTTTCCTGTCAAAAGCTTTGTTATATATTTCTATGCCAGAAACTGGCTGATAATAAAATACACCATCAGATATGTAACTGCCCGTTCCAACGTGCATTTGCTCACAAATAATATTGTCTTTTACAGTAAATAAATCTTTACCCATCATAATCGATTTATTATTTTCTATTCCAAGTAAATGAAGAAGTGTCGGAAGCACATCAACGTGAGATGCAACAGTTTCTACTTTTTCGCCACTTTCCATTCCAGGAACATGTATTATACATGGAACATTAAACATATCCATATATGAAAAATCATGTCCTAAAAAGTCTGCGACAAATTCAGCATTTTCAATATTATAATTTGGAATTGCAAAGTGATCTCCGTATATAATAAATATCGAATTATCATACAAACCATTTTTCTTTAGCTCCTTAAAAAAGCTCTCCAAAGCGATATCTACATAGTTTGCAGCATTTAAATAATATCCAAATAAAGAATCCTTGTGTTCTTCTTCTAACTCTATATTTGAATTATCTTCACCAATGTAAAAAGGATGATGTGAAGATAATGTTATAATGAATGAATAAAAAGGTTCACTTATCTCTTTCATTTTACTTGCCGTCTCTTTAAGAAAAATTTTATCAGAAATCCCCATACCAACTATATCTTCGGTAGTAAAATCTTCCGAAGAATAAAATCTATCAAAGCCTTGATATTTATATGCTTCTTCTCTATTCCAAAATTCTTTCTTATAGCCATGAAATACATTTGACTCTTGATAGCCATTATCTTTTAATATATATGGTAAGCTATAATATTCCCTATCATAAAAATCTGTATAAACAGAATTTTTACTAGAAGCATACACCGAATTATTAACCTCAAACTCTGCATCAGAAGTATTGCCAGCACCAACTGTATAATAATAATTTGGAAAATAATATCCATTATTCTTTAAAGAATTTAAAAAAGGCATTATTTCTTGACCGTTATAACTACTATCAACAACAAAAGATTGCAAAGTTTCAACTTGTATTATAATAATATTTTTTCCACTAAGTGAGCCATATTTTTCATCCTTATTTACCTTTAAAGGAATCAAATATTTTTCATAATCTATATCATCGACACTTCCGAAACAAACATCATAAATATCATTAAAATGATAACAAAAAGCCTCACTTTGTAAATAATTTAATCTAAAATCAGTAACGCAAATTTCTCTTATTACAAATCCCAAAATTCCAATAAGTAATGTAGCTAAAACCACATTTAAAACCTTAATATTTATTTTATCTTTTATAAAGCTATATAATCTTCTATGTATAAATGCTATATATATTACTATCAAAGGTACATCTAATAAAATCCACCAAAACTTCATTGGATTAATCGCTTCGACCGAATCTTCCACACCTCGTAATTGCCACAAGAGATTTAAATTACCAACGGTAGGGAACCTATTATTATACGAAAAATACAAAGCATCAATAAAGAAAACAATCGAAATAAAAATATAAGTTATAGATACGAAAATATTTGAGGCCTTAGAACTAAAAATTCTAATAACCTCAAATATTCCAAAAATAATAAACAAAGTTGATATAGCATAAATATTAGCATAGTCTCCAAAATTCATAATCTCGTAAACATTTGCAAACTTAAAAAATCCTGCAATCGCAAACAAAATTACAACAATTTGAGTAAAAGAATCATATAGCAAATCCCTTTGCTTTATTTTCAAAAAATCACCCTTTACAATTATAGTAATCCGTTTGCTCTCATCCAACGAATTCTTGCTGTTGGATCAAGAATCTTCTTTCTTAATCTAATATTCTTTGGCGTTACCTCAACTAATTCATCTTCTCCAATATACTCAATAGCTTGCTCTAGCGAGAATATTCTTGGTGGTACAAGTCTTAATGCATCATCGCTTCCTGAAGCTCTTGTATTTGTCAAATGTTTTTCTTTACATACATTAACTTCCATATCTTCTGGTCTTGGATTCTCGCCAATAATCATTCCTTGGTAAACATCAACACCAGGTCCAATAAATAAAGTACCTCTTTCTTGAGCATTAAATAGTCCATAAGTTACTGATTTGCCTGTTTCAAAAGCAATCAAAGAACCTTTTGTTCTAGCAGAAATTTCGCCCTTATATGGCTCATATCCATCAAACACGTGGTTCATAATTCCGTTTCCTTTTGTATCAGTCATAAATTCATTTCTATAACCAATTAAACCTCTAGATGGAATCTTAAACTCAAGTCGTGTATAACCTTGATCACCAACAATCATATTAATCATTTCAGCTTTTCTGCGACCAAGTTTTTCAATAACATTACCTGTAAACTCGTCTGGAACATCTATAACTAGCTCTTCCATAGGCTCACATTTAACACCATCAATTTCTTTATAAATAACATTTGGTCTTGAAACCATAAATTCAAAACCTTCTCTTCTCATAGTTTCAATCAAAACTGAAAGGTGAAGTTCACCTCTACCAGAAACTTTAAAACTATCCGTAGAATCTGTTTCCTCAACTCTTAAACTTACATTTGATTCAAGTTCTTTCATAAGTCTATCTTTCAAATGTCTAGAAGTAACAAATTGACCCTCTCGACCAGCAAAAGGTCCATTATTTACACTAAATGTCATGCTCAAAGTTGGTTCATCAATATCTACAAAAGGTATAGCCTCAGGGTGTACCGAATCTGCTATTGTTTCCCCGATATTAATATCTGGTATACCCATAACAGCAATAATATCTCCAGCTTCAGCTTTCTCTATTTCAAATTTCTTCAAACCTTGGTAAGTATAAAGTTTACCAATCTTAGTTTGTTGAATATCACCATTTTTTCTACATACAGCAACATTCTGACCTTGAGAAATACTACCACTTTCAACCCTACCTATAGCAATTCTTCCTACATAGTTATCGTAGTCAATACTTGAAACAAGCATTTGCATAGGTTTGTCTGGATGAACTTTTGGAGCACCGATATATTTAATTATTGTTTCAAAAACAGGTGTCATATCCGTTCCAGGAGTATTTAAATCCTTAGAAGCAGTACCTTGTTTTCCAGAAGCATAAATAACTGGAAAACCAAGTTGTTCGTCGCTTGCAGCTAAATCAAAGAATAGATTTATAACTTCATCTACAACTTCGTTTGGTCTAGCACCAGGTCTGTCTATTTTATTTACAACAACGATAGGCTTTAAATCAAGGGCTAATGCTTTTCTTAAAACAAATCTTGTTTGAGGCATGACACCCTCAAAAGCATCAACTAATAGTAAAACACCGTCTACCATCTTAAGTACACGCTCAACTTCTCCACCGAAATCTGCGTGACCTGGCGTATCGATAATATTAATTTTGTAGTCGCCATACTTAACAGCTGTATTTTTAGCAAGTATAGTGATTCCTCTTTCTTTTTCAAGTGCATTAGAGTCCATAACTCTCTCGTCGATATGTTCATTTTCTCTAAATGTACCTGATTGTTTTAAAAGTGCATCAACCAAAGTAGTCTTACCATGGTCAACGTGTGCAATGATTGCAACATTTCTTATTTCCATAAAAAATTCCCCTTTTCCTAATTATATCAACTAGTATTTACATAATCATGTTCGAAGTCAGTATATTAGCGGGTTTTGAAGCCCGCTTATATATTGTAATCTTATTCATTCTCAGAAGTTGAAGTTTCTTCTTCAGGAGCACCTTCTAACTCTCTAATAGAAAGTTCAATTCTCTTTTTGTCTACATCAATCTCTTGAACTTTAGCTGTAACAACTTGTCCAATCTCAAGAACATCTTCTGGTTTTGAAATTCTCTTATGAGTAATATTTGAAATGTGAACTAATCCTTCTAAACCGTTATCCATTTCAACAAAAGCTCCAAAAGGTTTCATGTTAACTACTTTAGCATCAACAATATCTCCAACTTGAATACTCATATTAGCCCAAGGATTGTCTTCTGGTTTTCTGTATCCCAAAGCAATTCTCTTATTTTCTTTGTCAACGCTTAAAACCTTAACATCAATCTCTTGACCAACTTTAAATAAATCTGCTGGATTTTTAACTAATTTCCAAGACATTTCAGAAATATGAAGTAATCCATCAACACCACCGATATCAACGAAAGCACCGTAGTCTGTTAATTGTCTAACAGTACCTCTAATTACTTTACCTGGTTCGATAGTCGCCCAAGTTTGAGCTTGTTTTAAATCTCTTAACTCTTTAGCAACTTTTCTTTCAGAACCAACAATCTTTCTCTTTTCTGGATTGTATTCGATAATTTTAATTACTATATTTTTTCCTCTATAATCATCTAAGTTTTCAACTTTTTCAGCAAGTTGACCTTGTGGAATAAAAATCTTTGTTGCACCGTTTTCGGCAACAACTCCACCTTTAACAACATCCACAACCTTTGCTTCGATAGCTTTATTTTCTTTTACATTAGCTTCAAATTCTTCTTGTAATTTCTTTCTTTGTAATCTCTTTGTTGAAAGCAAAATATTTCCTTGTCCATTATTCATTTTTAAAATATAAGCTGTGATTTTATCTCCAACTTTATATTTTGAAGATGGAACCTCATCACTGTATGAGAATTCATCTCTTGGAACAATACCATCTGCTTTATATCCTAAGTCTACAAAGATATCCTCTCCAACGATATCTACGACTGTACCTTCTACAACAGTTCCCTCTTCTAATCTTTTAAGTGAGTTTTCATATAACTCTGCAAAATTTTGATTTTCATTATTTGCCATTTTAAATCAATCCTTTCCTTTTCTGCTAACTTATTTTAACAAACAAAAGCCCATTAAAACCTTTATAATTATCCTATATTTTCGACAAAAAGTCAATTAATATAAACAAAATTTTCATAAATTATTTTCAACTTTTCCCCAAAAAATAGCCCTTTTATACGGGCTATCTAAAAATGATATTAAATATATACTCTCTTTCTAAGTTAAAACATTTACCTACTACTTACTTGTGTTATATCTGAAGTGTTTTGTGCAAACAGACCAGAAGCTTGCTCGCACACGTCCTATTTCATATTCCATGCATTTTCTATGCTTTGTCCATCCTTTCCGGTTTCATCTATGTTTAGGAGCTTAGAGCTTAGAGAAACTACGGGGCAGACCCCACGCGAGTGAGCACGCACATAGCCCTCCGAATTGCACACGTCATTGGCGTTCACGCCGGCGCATAACAGCTTTACGAGTAACAGGCGTTGCGCCACTCACACTCACGCAACGAACGTAGAAGACCGCACAATTCGAGTAAGCACCCGCACACGCAGAAGCCAGCCATCTTCTACCATTACCTAATAAGTCTTTCGTAGATTGACTAAGATTATAATCATAATAACTTGTTGAAACTAGCACTGGTTTTTCTGCTGTCGGCGATATAGGTGTCTCTGTTGTTATTGTTTTTCCAGTGTTATCGTCATAAGTATAAAATTCTGGGTTTGTTAAACCATTTTTTAAATATTCTGAATGAGATGTTCCTTGATATGTTTTTCCATTTACAACTATATCTGGTGTATTTGTAGTTCCTGATGGATAATATGCATATCTTTTATCAATATAAGAACTGTCTTCTGGATTATAATTTTGAATTTTGTTAATATCTTCTATCGTCATACTTCTTGCAGTTATTCCTTTACTACTATTTGAATATAACTCTTTACATATTCTGTTTAATTCACTTGGTCCGTTTAAATAACCTTTTGCGCCATTTAGTGATATTCCATCAATGCTTGTACCATCTTCCATGCACAAAGCAGGTACCTCGTATGCAGTTAATAACACTTTTCCTGTTTCCTCATCTATGTCTAGTATTCTCCAATTCACTTCTTTACTTGTTACTTTTATATCGGCATCTTCACCACCTAACTTACTATTATATAAAATGGTTGAATTTCCAGTGCTTGGCTTATAGTTTACAAAGTCTCCTACATTTATTTTAGCAAGTATTGCTTCCTTTTCTTCTTCAGTTAATCCATCTTCATGGCTTCCACCTTCCCCATTTACTTTTCCCATAGCAAGCTCCATACTTGCTACATCTCTTCCATCGTTTTGTACATCTAATAATGTTGCATAAATTTTTCCATCCGTCTCATATCCAGGTAACAAAACAACACTACCTACCTGTGTATGATCATCTATATCTTCCACGGCAACTCCCCAAGTTCTTCCCTCATATTTAGGAAGTGTCATTTTCACCATACTACTATCACTAATCGGTACTATTCCTACACCTTTCAAGTTTTCTCTACTAGTTTCGCCCGTTGCCACAGCCTCATAAAATTGACTTTTAGTCCAAACCTCACCAGCAACAGATTTTTCTGTATAAAATCCATAATATGCTTGGTCAACAGCAGTTTGCACATTATCTATGTCACTTATAACAGCAGATAGCTGTGCCTTTTCTGGTGTTCCCATTCCACTAAAAATTACTATCGCTGCTAATATAATTATTACTATGATTGTTATAATTAGACTTATTAATGAAATACCTTGTTTTTGTTTCTTCATATTTTTCATCCTCTCAAAAAATTTTTAGATATAGCACCCCTATACCTTTGCAAAACAAATTACAAAAGCATAGAATTAGCCAAAACCTATCCGTCTCTTATTAAATTTTGAGTACAAAAAAACACATCTACAACAAATCTATTGTAAGCAAAATGCACAAAACCTTTTTTAAGCAAACCATCCGTGTGTGCACAGTCCCAACGGTTACAAGATTATTTTTCATTTGTACTCATTTTTTCCATACCATATCTCACAAAAAGTATATCATTACTCAAAACACATTTGCAATGCTTGTAGCACAAATGTAACATTTAGCTAAACTTCATTTTTCTTACTTTTTGTTAAGTTCTTTTTCAATTTCTAAGATTTCATCTTTTGAAAGTTCAGTCATTTGTGATATTTGCTCTATAGTCATATTTGCTTTTAGCATATTTTTAACAATCTCTTTTTTACCTTTTTGCAATCCTATCTGCTCACCTTTTTCCATTCCTATTTGCTCGCCTTCTTCTCTCGCATGGCACAACGCATTTTTTTGATCAAACTCTGCAAGTTCCTCTAGTCTTATCCTTTCCATTAGCTCCTTGTCAGCTTCTATTTTTGCCAATTCTTCTCTTGCCTTTTGAATTTTTTCATTAC
>OIEN01000367.1_pt1 | contig 29312 bp, 31 predicted proteins | sample 1581741 | NCBI WGS metagenome assembly OIEN01 (sample SAMN01760944, study PRJEB22395) | human gut metagenome | reverse complement strand
ATAAAGATTCAGAAATAACAAAAGAATTTTTTAAAACAGTTCAAAATAAATTACATTATGCAATAACTGGTAATACTGCAGCTGAAATAATATATAACAGAGTTGATTCAGAAAAAGAAAATATGGGACTAACCAATTGGAAAAATTCTCCTGATGGACCGATCTATAAATATGACGTGGACATTGCAAAAAACTATTTAAATGAAAAGGAATTAAAAGATTTGAATAGAATAGTAACAATGTATTTAGATTATGCAGAATTACAAGCAGAAAATCATAATGCTATGACTATGAAAGATTGGGTAGAAAAATTGAATGCATTTTTGCAATTTAATGGTAAAGAAATATTGCACAATGCAGGGAAAATATCTGCAAAAGTAGCACAAGAATTAGCTTATAAAGAGTATGATAAATTTAGAGTTAAACAAGATAAATTATATAAATCAGATTTTGATAATTTTTTAAATGAAGCAAGAATGATAGAGAATGGAAGTGATAAATAATGGGTATGTACCAAAAAAGAAAAATGAGAAAAAACAAAAAAATGAACGAAGATACAAAAAATTTACCATCAACGAGTATCAACTGGTAAGTGGGGAGTTATGAAAAAACACTATTAAACCCTTGAAAATAAAGGAAAAAAATAAAATCTCTTTTTAAATTTAAAACATATTTTTTGTTGAAAAATGTTAAAAAAATAAATGTGTAGGAGTTATGAAAAACTTTTACTAAATTGCACAATTAACTTATTAACCATATTCCTATATAATATAGATAAGAAACAGAGGGAGTGTGGTTATAATAAAAAAAATAAAACTACCTATTAAGAATATAGAAACTAACATAATTTTAAATGCCTTAATACAATTTAAAAATGATAAATTAAAACAGGGTATATATACAAAACCTATTGATGAACTAATTTTAAAATTAAATAAAATTTATTAAACATATTTGACCTGATTAAAAATGGTCAGTTCTTTTTTTATGCCAGAAATGGAATACATAGCCATCTTGTTAAATTAAGGTGGCTAAATTAAAAGAAAGGAGGAGTTGGTAAAACAACAACAACCTTTAATCTTGGTGTAGCATTGGCTAAACAAGAAAAAAGAGTGTTAGCTGTAGATGTTGATCCTCAGAGTAATTTAACTATTTTAAGGCTGAGTAAGTATGCTAATTGCAATTTTAAAATTAAGTATAGAAATACTAATTCTATATTTTAAAATAAAAAAGGTTATTTCTAAAATTATGAAATAGCCTTGATACATAATTAAATTATATTACAAAATTGTAATATTGAGTAATATTAGAATGACGACTTATATGATAAAAAATGATAATATTATTGCAATAAATTACTTTTTAGTAAAGAAGGGATTAGCATTATATGAAATTAGTTAAAAAGATTGCAATAACAATTTTATTAATATTTATTTGTATAGGAAGTTATTTTATTTGTAGTGGTTATCAAATGTATAAGAATGCCATAAATAAAATGCCATTAAAGGATAAAATTACAACAATTAGGCAAAAAGAAGATTATACAAAAATTGATGATATGCCTCAAATATATTTAAAAGCAGTTGTATCAGTTGAAGATCATAGATTTTACAAACATTTTGGGATAGATATCATTTCTATTGGAAGAGCATTTGTAAATGATATAAAAAAAATGAAATTTGTAGAGGGAGGAAGCACAATTACCCAACAACTAGCCAAGAATATCTATTTTACACAAGATAAGAAGATAGTAAGGAAAGTTGCAGAAATTTTTATGGCATTTAGCATAGAAAGTAACTATAATAAGGATGAAATATTAGAATTATATTTGAATACTTCATATTTTGGCAATGGATTTTATTCTGTTAAGTCAGCAAGTTTAGGTTATTTTAATAAATTACCAAAAGATATGAATGATAGTGAATCAATTATGCTAGCAGGAATCCCAAATGCTCCGTCTTTATATAATCCAATTCAAAATAAAAATTTAGCAATTGAAAGACAGAGGCAAGTTATAAATAAAATGATTAAATATGGTAACCTAGATAAAGTTGAAGCAGAAAAAATTATAAAATAATTATATTTAATTTTCTGAATTATTATAATTTATAAAATTAAAGTGATATAATATGAATGATTAAAAAAGCAAATTATGAAAGGAGACAAACTATGAAAAAAATATTAATTATAGAAGATGAAAAAATCATCAGAAATGAGTTAAAATCTTTGTTAGAAAATTCAGGGTATGAAGTATTAATTATAGAAAAGTTTGATAATGTTAAAGAAAATATAAAAAATATGAAATTTGATTTAATTTTAATGGATATTAATTTACCTAATAAAAATGGTGAAATTTTATTAAAAGAAATTAGAAAAGAATCTAATATTCCTATTATTATGGTTACGAGCAGTGTAGGAGAAGTAGATGAAGTTTTATCTATATCTTATGGTGCAGACGATTATATTACTAAGCCATATAATCCAACAATCTTATTATTGAGAATACAAAATATATTTAAACGAATGGATAATAATATGGACGACTTATTTTATGATAATATTAGTGTTAATCCACAAAAAGGAATATTGAAACAAGGTGAAAAGGTATTAGAACTAACTAAAAATGAAATGATTATCTTTACATATCTTTTAAGTAATCGTGGTAGAATAGTATCTCGTGATGATTTAATGACAGATTTATGGAACAATGATGAGTTTATCAATGACAACGCTCTAACAGTAAATATTAGTAGATTGAGAAATAAATTACAAAATTTTGGACTTGAAAATAGAATTGAAACAAGAAAAGGACAAGGGTATAAATTATTATGAGTTTTAAAAAATATTTATTAGATAAAACAGTACAGATAACTGTGTCAATTGTTGGATTCATAATTGCTATTCTTATGTTAAACGCATTTAAAGTGGAAAATGATTTGAAAATAGCATTGACAATATTATTTTTTTTAGTTGCAACATTTAATATTATTTTTGATTATTTCAGGAAATACAAATTTTACAAAAAAATATTAAATACGCTTGATAAGTTAGATAAAAAATATTTAATTTTAGAAATGTTAAAGAAGCCAAACTTTTATGATGGCGAAATTTTTTATCAAATTCTTTATGATATAAACAAGTCAATGATTGAAAATGTAAAAGAATATAATTTAAGTATTACCGATTTCAAGGAATATGTAGAAATGTGGATTCATGAAGTAAAGATTCCAGTAGCAAGTTTAACTTTATTAATTCATAACAACAAAAATATGTTTGATAAGAGATATATAGAACAAATTAGAAAGTTAGATAACTATATAGATCAAATTTTATATTTCGTTCGAAGCGAAAATGCCGAGAAAGATTATCTTATCAAAGAAATTGAATTGCAGAAGATTATCAAAGATGTTGCTTTAAAAAATAAAGATGACTTATTAGAAAACAAAGTTAATCTTGAAGTTGATATTCATAATGAAAAAGTTTTAACGGATTCAAAATGGTTAGAGTTCGTATTAAATCAGATTATAAACAATAGTATTAAATATAAAAAAAATAATAACGATCCAATAATAAAAATCAGTGTAAAAGATGAAAAAGATAAAGTATATCTAACTATTTGGGATAATGGAATAGGAATACCTAAAAATGATATAAAAAGAGTATTTGATAAATCTTTCACTGGTGAAAACGGTAGAATAATGGCAAAATCAACAGGTATGGGACTTTATATTGTCAAGAAATTATGCGATAAATTAGGACATAAGATAATTATTGAATCTGAAATACATAAATATACAAAAATTACAATTATCTTTTATAAAAATGATTTTTATAAAGTTGATTAAAGTTTATGCAGATTTGGATACTAAAAATAAATATTACAAAATTGTAATATTCTGTAATATTAGAATAACGACTAATCCTATCTTTTATATTACAATGTAATCAGAAAGGAGAAAGATTATGGAAAATATCTTAAAAATTGATAAAATTGAAAAATATTATGGCAATAAATCTAGTCTTACAAAAGCAATTGATAACCTATCATTTGATGTTGAAAAGGGAGAATTTGTTGCAATAATGGGAGCAAGTGGCTCTGGAAAGACTACTCTTTTAAATTGTATATCTACAATTGATAAAGTTACATCTGGACATATTTATGTAGCAGGTAATGATATCACAAAATTAAGAGGAAATAGTCTAAATAAGTTTAGAAGGGAAGAGTTAGGTTTTATATTTCAAGATTTTAATTTACTTGATACTTTAACTGCTTATGAAAATATTGCTTTGGCACTTTCTATTCAAAATGTGAATTCAAGAGAAATTGATACAAGAATTAAAAAAGTTGCAAAAGAACTGGATATTGTTGATGTACTTAATAAATATCCATATCAAATGAGTGGAGGTCAAAAGCAAAGAGTCGCTAGTGCAAGAGCAATAATTACTAATCCAAAGTTAATTCTTGCAGATGAACCAACAGGTGCATTGGATTCAAAGTCAGCTAAAATGCTTTTAGAAAAATTTGATTATTTGAATAAAGAATTACAAGCAACAATTCTTATGGTGACACATGATGCGTTTACTGCAAGTTATTCTTCAAGAGTCATATTTATCAAAGATGGCAAAATTTTTAATGAAATAATTAAAGGAACAAATTCTAGAAAAGAATTTTTTGATAAAATAATAGATGTTGTAACATTACTTGGTGGTGACTTAAACGATGCTCTTTAAGTTATCATTAAAAAATATTAGTAAGAGTATAAAGGATTATGCCATCTATTTCTTTACTCTGATACTAGGTGTTGCGATTTTTTATGTGTTCAATGCAATAGATGATCAGTCAGTTATGATGAAGGTATCATCAACAACAGCAGAAATAATAAAACTTATGACCAATATTCTTTCTGGTGTTAGCGTGTTTGTATCTATAATATTAGCGTTTTTAATTGTTTATGCAAGTAGATTCTTAATAAAAAGAAGAAATAAAGAATTTGGAGTTTATTTAACGCTTGGAATGAGCAAAAAGAAAATATCCTTAATATTATTTATTGAAACATTAATAATAGGTATAGTTTCATTGGTAGTTGGTTTAGGAATAGGTTTTTTATTATCACAATTGATGAGTATTTTGGTTGCTAATATGTTTGAAGCAGATTTAACTAGATTTCAATTCGTATTTTCAACAAATGCTTGTATTAAAACTTTGATTTATTTTAGTATTATGTATTTTGTAGTTATGATATTTAATACTATAAATATTAGTAAATGTAAATTGATAGATTTAATGCATTCTAACAAAAAATCTGAAAAAATAAAATTAAAAAATCCATTGTTTTGTACAATAGTGTTTATTATTTCTTGTATAGCATTAGGATTTGCTTATTATCAGGTTACTGGTGGTATTGAGAAAATGACTTATGCAAATAGTATTTTTGTTCCTATGGGAATAGGTGCTGTTTCAACTTTCTTTGTGTTTTGGTCTTTATCGGGATTGCTTTTAAAAATATTTATAAGTATGAAGAACACTTATTATAAAGGGTTAAATAGTTTCACCCTTAGACAGTTTTCAAGTAAAATAAATACTATGACTTTTTCGATGACAATAATATGTTTGATGTTATTTATAACGATTTGCGTGCTATCGAGTGCAATGTCTATGAAAATATCTATGACAAATAATTTGAAAAAATTGGCTCCAGCAGATGTTCAAATTGGTAAGCTTATAAATGTAACTGATTATGAGCATTATTCTGAAAAACAAATAGAAGATTCAAAAATTTCAATATATGATACACTTGAAAAATTAGGCTATGATGTAGATAACAAACTTAAAGATATAGTAAAACTTGATGTTTATAACTTTGATAATATTGACTTAAAAACCAGTATTGGATCTTACTATGATATTGCAAAGGATAAATATCCTTTAATGCCATACAATAAGAAGGAAAGTATTGTAAAGATAAGTGATTACAACAAAATTGCAAAATTGTTTGGACTAAAAGAATATACATTAAATGATGATGAATATTTTATTGTTGCTAATTATTCAGAATATGTAGAATTCAGGAATGAGGGACTTAAGGCACATACAATACTTAATATAAATGAAAAGGAATTAAAACCAAAATATGATAGTTGTGTAGAAGGTTTTATTGCAATGAATTCAACATATTCAAATATGGGAGTTTTTGTTGTTCCTGATAATGCAGTAAATGATTCAATGAAAAAATATGAATATTTAACTGCTAATTATAATGTTACAGATATAAATGAGAAAAATCTTTCGGAAAAAGAGTTAAGTGAAATTTGCAAAGAAAATTCTAATAATACTGTTATTGATTTTGATTCTAAAATGACAATTAAAGAAAATAGTATTGGACTAGGTGCAATGGTTACATTTATAGGATTATACTTAGGTATTATATTCTTAATTTCTTGTGCTGCAATTCTAGCACTTAAAGAATTATCGGAATCAAGTGATAATGTAGAAAAGTTTAATATGCTAAGAAAAATAGGCGTAGATGAAAAAATGATTAATAAAGCATTGTTTAGACAAATTGGTATATTTTTTATGTTTCCGTTATTAGTTGCAATTATACATTCTGTATTTGGAATTAAATTTTGTAATTTTTTGTTAAGTTCCTTTGGAGCCGCTAATTTAGTATCATCAATAATTGGTGTTGCAATATTTATTGTTGCAATTTATGGAGGATACTTCTTAGTAACTTATATTTGCAGTAAAAATATAATTAAGGAAAAATAATATATCTGATAAAACGATAAAAGAGGCTATTACAAGCCTCTTATTTTAATACTCCAATTTCTCCATATCAAATAATGGAGAGTCATAAAAATCTTTAAGTTCTATTTTTAAAGTTTGACTTATATGAACTTTAAAAATAGCATTACAAAATTATAAGAATAAACAAGACTATCTGAAAAAATTATATGGAAGAAAGTATATTTATTATAATCTTGAAGATGTTGAAAATAAATATGGAAAAATAGTTGAGCATAGAATAGTTAGAGAAGAAATAAGTAATAAAGATAGCAAAAGATATAATTTGATTTTTACAAAAGAAAATGGAGCATATATAGGAACTGACATAACAAGATATCCATATAAAATAATCCATAATGAGTTAGGAATAAAAAAATGTAGATTCTATGATTTAAGAGGAAGTTATGCAACCAAAATATTAAACAATGGTATAGAGATAAGAGATGTTGCTGATTTACTAGGTCACAAGAATATAGAAACAACAGAAAACTTTTATATTTCTAGCACAGAAAGTTCTAGAAAATATGTAACAGAATTATTTGATAATATATCAAAATCTGAAACGATAAATAAAATTATAGAATATAAAATTGAATCTCAGTAGTTTGACTAATCTTAATATATAGTATATAATTATGAACAGAAAAAACACAAATGTATGATTTTCCAATTCGCACATTTTATTGAACTTTGAAATATGGTATAATGTTAGCAGTGAACGGATGTGGACGGTGTCCACAATTTGTCCACAGTAGAGAAATATTTATAATATAAATAGTACGGATAATACAAATAATATAGATGTTACCTAGTCTGGAAAAGCCTGAAATACAGGTAATATTATAAATACAAATAATACAGATAATATGGGAGTACAAAGTTCATGTGGAAGTGGCAAAAAGTACAAAAATTGTTGTGGTAAATAGTAGTAATATGGCAATAGAATTCGATTTATACGAGGAGGAGTAAAAAATGAGATATTTTAAGAAATTAGTAGGAGATAGAATATATTTATCTCCAAGAAATAGTGAAGATTATGAAATTTTTACAGAATGGTTAAATGATTTTGAAACGACTGATTATTTAGGAAGAAGTGAAAAATTATATTCATTAGTAGGTGAGAAAAAATATTTAGAGGATAATAATTCTCAAGAAGCAACATTTTCAATTATTACATTAGATAGTGATAAAATAATTGGAAGTGTTTCTTTAGAAGGAATTGACCATTTAAAGAGGAGAGCAACACTGGGAATTTTTATAGGGGATAAAAATTATAGAAATAATGGCTATGGACCAGAAGCAATAAAGTTAATATTGGAATATGGATTTAAATATCTAAATCTTAATAATATAAAGTTAGATTTAATGGAATTTAATGAAAGAGCTTTAAAATGTTATAAAAAATGTGGATTTAAAGAATACGGAAGAAGAAGGAAATGTGAATTCGTAAATGGAAAATATTATGATACTATTGAAATGGATATTTTAGCAGAGGAATTTTCAGAAGATTATATTCGAAATAAGAATATATAGTAGTAAGCATAAGATGAGGAAAAAGAATGAAGAAAATAGATGAAAGAGAATTAAGAGAGTTATTCATTGAATTAAAGAGTAATAACAAAATAGCATTTGAAAAACTATATATAAAATATAATAAATTGGTATATGGTATAGCATTTAGTATATTAAAAAACAAAGAAGCTTCTGAAGATGTTGTGCAAAGTGTATTTTCTAAATTATATGAAATGGACAAAAGTAAAATGCCAGACAATAAAGAAGCAAGTTGGTTGTACACATTAACGAAAAATGAAGCAATAACATTTTTACGAAAGAAAGACAACAACATTGATTTAGAAAGTATCTACAATATAGAAGATAAAGATAATGAGATTAATAATATTATAGATCAAGTTGAGTTTAATAGGTTAATTCGTGGCTTAAATGATAAAGAAAAACAAATAATTTCATTAAAAATATTAGCAAATCTATCATTTGATGAAATAGGTAAATTATTGGGAGAATCAACTAATACCATAAAATGGAGATATTATAAATCAATAAATACTTTAAAAATATTATTGAGCAATTTAGGAATGTTTATTATCACACTTACAATAGGGATAAAAACATTATTCAAGAAAAAATCATCTAATCAAGAAGTAATACATGATAATAAAACAGAACAAAACACAGTAAATATAAGAGATGATACAACCAAGACTGAAAATCAAGAAACTCTCACGGATCAAACGAAATTTAATGAATCTCAAAATGAAAATACAAATAATGAAGGAACTATTATTCAGGAACAAACGGCTTCAGAGCCAACAAATTATTATGGAATTGGCATTCTAAGTATTTCATTAATTTTTTTAATCATAACTATAATTATTTTTTTAAAATACCAACTAAAATTAAGAAAAAAATCGTCTAAATTGTAGAAAGGTAAATAGGTGGTATATATGAAAACAAAAATATTTAAAGTAATCATTATAATGATAGCTATAACATTAATGATAATTGGAATTATGTATTTAATTGACTGGAACAGAATGAAAAAAGGGGAAGAAGTTATATTTTGCACCTGGGGAGCCAAATATGCTCCAGTGCAAAAAGTTGGTAAAAAAGAAAACAACAATAGTATAAAGTATTCTAAAAACATAGATGATATTAAATTACAATTAGATATTCCAGACGGGTGGAAATATGAAGAATTACAAGAAAATGAAGATAATGATTTTTATAAGTATGCTTTAAAAATATACAAAAATAATGAAGAGCAATGTGCAATTTTATATTTCTATAATAATCAATTTGGTGTTTGTGGTACAGGAAGATCAACAAAAGAATTGATCTTAAACAATAAGCAAGAAGCAAGTATTGGGTACTATGACAATAATAAGGAATGGCAAGATATTTCATTTTATAGTATAAACAAGAATATAGCATTTGTGAATAATGGCTTAACCTATGATGAGTCAGAAGAATTATTAGAAGCCATTAAGACATTCAATATTACTTATAATTATAATTAAATAATGTAAGATAGAAAGGTAAGGTTTTAATATGAAAAAGAAAGTTGTTTTAATAATAATTTTTATTATAGCTGTAATATTATTAGTTTCGATTTTAATAATATCAAGAAAGGGAAAAAACGAAGTAACAAATACACGTTACAATCCAGAAGATGTAACAATAGCATTAACATTGGAAGACAAGATTGATAAAAGTAATAACGCAATGTGGTGTGGTACATTTCAGTTAATATGGAATGATTTAAGAAATGACTTAGCAAAACAAGACATAGTATTTACACCTCAACCAGAAGTAGTTGAGAACCTAAATAAAGGGACATTTAATACATCAAAAATATCTGACAAAAGTTATTATAAAATATATGGAAAACCAACATTTGAACTAAAAAAACAAATTGAAAGCGCAATAAAAGAAAAATTCAATGAAACAAGTGATATACTAGATAGTTTTAATTGGGATAATTCAGGAGAAAATGATTACTTCTTATATGCAATGCTAAAGAAAGAATTTGAATTTCCAAAAGTATTTACAAAATTTGAAAATCAAAAATTTGGAGATAATGAAAATGTAAAATGTTTTGGAATTGATAATTCAACAAAGGAACAAGTAAGAGAGCAAGTAAAAATACTATATTATAATTCTAAAAAAGATTTTGCAATAAAATTAATAACAAAGACAGAAGATGAAGTAATAATAGCAAAAGGTATCAACGGAAATAGTTTTATGGAAATTTATGAAAAAATTAACAGAAATTCAGAAAATTATAAAGGTAGCAAAACATTATTAGAAAATGAAAATGTTAAAATACCTAATCTTGATTTTAAGATTGAAAAAAACATTGAAGAAATAGAAGGAAAGCCATTCCTTTTCTCTGACGGAAGAGAATATCAAATAGATAAAGCCTTACAAACAATCCAGTTTTCATTAGATGAAAAAGGTGGAAAAATTAAAAGTGAAGCAGGTATGATGATAAAAGAAGCAGCAATACAACAACCAGAAGAAAAAAGAGAATTTATTGTAGATAGTGCATTTTGCATATTCTTGAAAGAAAATGATAAAGATTTACCATATTTTGCAGGTAAAATAAGTGATATAACAAAGTTTCAATAAGATTAATTGAGGTGAATATATGTTAGAGTTAGAAGAAAATAAACATGCTTTAATTACTATCGAAGAAAAAGTGAAAAGTGTAGGTGATTCACTTTGACATTGCTACTTTAGAAAATAAATTAGCAAATTTACAAGAAGCAACCAATAAACCAGGTTTTTGGGAAGATACTAAAAAATCTACAGCTGTCTTGTCTGAATTAAAAGTAGTGCAAAATAAAGTCAATAAATACAATAAAATAAGAGAAAATCTTCAAAATTTACTAGAGCTAAATGAATTGCTAACATTAGAAGAAGATACAGAATTAATAAAAGATTTGCTAAAAGATACTACAAAATTAGAAAATGATGTTGAAAGTTTAGAAGTAGAAACTTTGTTTTGCGGTAAATACGATAAAAATAATGCTATCTTAACTATTCACCCAGGGGCAGGTGGAACAGAGTCTCAAGATTGGGCAGAAATGTTGTACAGAATGTATTCAAAATGGGCAGCTAGTAATGGATTTGATTTAAAGGAATTAGATTACTTAGAAGGTGATGAAGCAGGTTTAAAAAGTGTAACATTTTTAATCTCTGGAACAAATGCTTATGGATATTTAAAATCAGAAATGGGAGTGCATAGATTAGTTAGAATATCACCTTTTGATAGTGGAGGAAGGAGGCATACATCCTTCGCCTCAGTGGAAGTTTTACCAGAAATAACTGAAGATATTGAAATAGAAATAAATCCAGATGATTTAAGAGTTGATACATATAGAGCATCTGGCGCAGGAGGGCAGCACATAAACAAGACTTCTTCTGCTGTTAGAATAACTCATATTCCTACAAATATTGTAGTAGCTTGCCAATCTGAGCGTTCTCAAATTCAAAACAGAGAAACGGCAATGAAAATGCTTAAATCAAAACTTTTAGAATTAAAAGAAAAAGAGCAAAAGCAAAAACAAGATGACTTAAAAGGAACACAAATGGATATTGCTTGGGGTAGTCAAATTCGTTCATATGTATTTTGCCCATATACCCTTGTAAAAGATCACAGAACAGGGTATGAAGTAGGAAATGTGCAAGCAGTAATGGACGGAGATTTAAATGGATTCATATATGCATATTTGAAGCAAAAAATCGGTCAATAAAATGACCGATTTTTTTTATGTTTTTGTTCTAAACTAGACAAGTCCTGAATATTATATCTTATACCAAAAAACAAAGGAGTGTATAAGTTATGGGGTTTGATGATAAAAAAATAATAAACAGCAATGTTATTCAAAACTTAATATTAGAAAACAGAGAAAAATTAAATATAACAGGAGTATTGGATGTTTTGAGTTTTGATGACCAAATGGTTATAGTTGAAACTGAACTTGGATTACTTACCGTTAAAGGAGATAATTTAAGAATAAATAAATTAAGCACAGATACAGAGGAAGTTACAGTTGAAGGAAAAATTATTAATTTGGCTTATTCTGAAAAAACTACTGTAGGTAAAGACGGTTCATTGTTTAGTAAGATATTTAAATAAGGTGATAATTTGCAAAATCAACTATATGTTTTTATAGCTTTTATATTAAATGGTTTCTTAATAGGCATAATTTTTGATTGTTTTAGAATTTTAAGGAAAAGTTTTAAAACACCAGATTTTGTTACATATATAGAAGATGTTCTGTTTGGAATTATTACAGGATTATTAATATTATATTCTATTTTTAAATTCAACAATGGAGAATTAAGATTTTATTTATTTTTAGGCATATTTATAGGTCTTTTAATTTATTTATTCATATTTAGCAAAGTCTTTATAAAAATATGTGTCTTTATAATTTCAATTATAAAGAAGATAATTAATTTTATAGTAATTATACCTGTTAAATTTATATGTAAATTATTTAGAAAGATATTTTTCAAACCAATTGTGTTCGTGTGTATTAGCATGAAAAAAGGAATAAAAAGAATAAAATTACCGTCTTTTAAACTAAAACATAAAAAGAAAGAAATAATTTGACACCGGTAAATACCAATTATGTTATATTTATTACAAAAATCTACAATAAATATTAAAAATAAAAAGGATTTCGGCTTATTTTGTTGAATTATATATTAGAGATTTTATTTTCGGAGAGCGACAAATGAAAAAGAAGACTAATCTTATGAAGTTAATAAAAAAAATATGCTTTGTTGGAATTGCTATATATGCAATATGTACATTTATGAATCAGCAAAAAACATTAAATTCTTATAAAGCATCACAAGAATATTACCAAAAAGAAATAGAAACAAAACTAGCATACCAAGAAACATTAAAAGAAACTAAAAGTAATATCAATTCAGAAGAATACATAGAAGAAGTAGCAAGAGAAAAATTAGACATGTATTTACCAAATGAAAAAGTATATATAGATAAAAACAAATAATAATAAGGTAGGTGATAAGCCTACCTTATATGTAATATTAAATCTAAAAATTTAAATTCTATAAAAATTCCATGAAAATAAAAATTATATATAGGGGGCAATATTTATGAATTATGAAGAGCTATCTTTACAAGAACTAAAAGATTTAGCTAAAGAAAAAGGATTGAAGAATATTTCTAAATTAAAAAAAGAAGACTTAATTAATTTTTTAACAGAAGTAGAGCAAGAGCAAAAATCAGAAGAAAAAACTGCATTTGTAGAAACAGTTACAGAAGAAGGGTACAAGCTTACAAGTGAGGGAGATGAAGTAGTAGAAGGTATTTTGGAAGTTTTACCTGATGGTTATGGATTTTTAAGAGGAGATAATTACCTTCCTACACCAAAAGATGTATATGTATCGCCTGTTCAAATAAAAAGATTTAGATTAGACACTGGAGATAAAGTAAGAGGAATAAAAAGAACTCCAAAAGAAGGAGAAAAATTCCCAGCATTAATTTTTGTTGGAGCAGTAAATGGACAGCATCCAGAAAATGCAATGAAAAGAACTAAATTTGACGATTTAATTCCGATATATCCAAATAAAAGATTAAAATTAGAAACTAACCCACAAGAATACACTATGAGATTGATGGATTTATTATCTCCTATTGGGAAAGGTCAAAGAGGTATGATTGTTGCACCTCCAAAAGCAGGAAAAACTACTATATTAAAGAAAATAGCAAATAGTATTACAGAAAATAATCCAGAAGTAGAACTTATAGTTCTTCTTATAGATGAAAGACCTGAAGAAGTAACAGATATGAGACGTTCAATAAAAGGAGATGTTATTTATTCTACTTTTGATGAATTACCAGAACATCATGTAAAAGTTGCTGAAATGGTTCTAGAAAGAGCCAAAAGGCTAACAGAGCAAAAAAAAGATGTTGTTATCTTATTAGATAGTATAACAAGACTTGCAAGAGCATATAACCTAGTTATTCCTTCATCTGGAAGAACTTTATCTGGTGGTTTAGACCCAAGTGCATTACATAAACCAAAAAGATTTTTTGGTGCAGCTAGAAACACAGAAAATGCAGGAAGTTTAACAATACTTGCTACTGCATTAGTAGAAACAGGAAGTAGAATGGATGATGTAATTTTCGAAGAGTTTAAAGGTACAGGTAATATGGAAGTACACTTAGATAGGAAACTATCTGAAAAACGTATTTTCCCAGCAATAGACATTAACAAATCTGGAACAAGAAAAGAAGAATTATTATTAGGTCCTGAAGAATTAGATGTAGTATTTAATTTAAGAAAAACTATGGCAAATATGTCTGCACAAGAAATGACAGAACAATTAATTGAACAAATAGTAACAACAAAATCAAATGAAGAATTTTTACAAAGAATGAAAATATTCTTTAAAAATAATAAATAGAAATTACGTATAATAACAGAGTAGGGTAAAACCTACTCTGTTATTTGTCTTATTATTTCATCTTCATCATAATTTGTATTACTTTGTATATGTATTATTTTAACTACTTCTTTTAACATTTTTGATAATAAAATATCTCGTTCTTTTCTTACTGTATTTTCTATATGCTCTGTTCCATCTAATTCTATGCAACATAATATTTTTCCAGTATTTAAATCATATAACACATAATCAATACTTTTATTTTTAATTTCTTTATATAAGCTTGAATTTCTTTGATTATTAATATCAATTATTCTATTTAAGGCTACTTGCGTAGATATTTGACAAAACACCTTATATTTTAAATAAAATTTTAAATATTAATTTTACTGAGCCTATAATTAATATTAATGTCAAAAGAGAACTATAAGTTCTCTTTTATTTTATTTTCCAATTCTTCCATATTATAAAAATTTTGCACAGGTATTCTTAAAAGTTTTATATCTAAATCTTTAAATAATTGATTTACAAAATCATCCCTTTTGATTCTTTTTGTTTTCTCATGACTTGTGTCGTCTAATTCAATACATAATAAAATTTTGCAATTTTCTTGAGTTATAACAAAATCTATACTCTTTGATTTTATTTTATTAAAATCTTTATAATTTTTTGATTTTACTATTTCATATAAAGAGACTTGGCAAAATAAGGAATAGTCTAGTTTATTTGTTACTTGTCTTAATATTCTATAAAATTTTAACTCATTTTTTGTTAATAAATAGTCCACTTTTTCATATTTTTCATTATAATTGCTTACTAAATCTTTGACTTTAGGTTCTTCTTTATCTGTAGTTATGTTGTTTAATTTCTTTTCTAATACTGTAATTATTATTACTAAAATTATAATTATTATTAAATACATATAAACACCTTCCTTATAGTAAATTATACCATATTTGGCAATTTATGCAAACTATACTATTATTTTATATTATAATGTAGGAGGGGGAGAACATTGACTAATAAAGAGTATACTATATTTATTACTTGTAAAGGTGGTATGCCATATAATTTATGTACTTTTAAAACTTTTTCTGAAGTATTAAAAACTCTTAATAATATGGTACAATTAGAGAAGGAAAGACATAGACCTTAGTAGGGAATATATGTTCCCATTTTAAATTTTAAATAAAAACATTGCACAAAATCAAAGTTTTGTGCAAAAAAGAGTAGGAACAAAATATAAAACCATACATATATGGCCCTACCCGCAAAATCTTGCGATTCCTTGCTATTACTAGCATTTAAGCTATTTATTTTAATTTTAACAACAAACTATATTACTTTCTTATAAAACTCTCTTAAATTTGATTCTGAAGCCTCATTATTTTTAATTGTTCCTGGTTGGATTTTTTTTCATTATTGTAACCACATATTTAAAAAAATTTATATAACTTTAGATTATTTTTATCAAAATTTCACAAATCCCCATACTTCAATATTTTGCTCAATTATTCAAACAACAAGTTATATGTCTAAAAAATAAAAACGCCTTAAAATCGATTCTCGTGCGTCGCTTTTTTAGCCTTTTTCGAGCATTTTTAATAAATGCCTAAAAATCAGCATTTTACTAAAAATTATATAATAAACACTAGATTTATAAATTAGCATATCTAATCATAAACATATAACTTGTTTGATTAAATATAAAAATGTCTTAAAATCGATTTTAGCGTGTTATAATTGCAAAATTATATTATGGATTTGTAATCTAAAATTGTATAATATTTTTATAAGAAAATTTATTAAATTAATTTATTAAATTATAATGTAAAATTATTTACAAGCATTATTAACAAATGTTCGTTAATAAAAAATTATATGAAAAATTTAACTTTACACAAAATTTTAATTTTTAAAATTTCTGAATCTTAATTACTAATTTTTTTTACTTTAAATTATTTTAAGTTTAGTTTTATACTTTTAAGAAATTTTTATTTTACATAGAATAAATTTTTTATGTATTTATTTTTCTGTTTTAAAATTTATTTTAATATTTTAAATCTCTTTTTTATACTTTTTATACATTTCTAAAAATAGCCTATTCCCCTATTCCCTACTTATTTCTTTGTATACATGAAAAAATACTATATAGCTTTTAAGTTATTCTTTTGCTGTGTTGAACAAAATTATTACTTAATAACTTGCCCAAACTACTTAAATTATAAATATTATTAGCTTTTGTATCAACTTGTTCAGTTTGTGATGCTAAAACTTGTTCATAAGTATACTTTAACATTGATATTTTCTCTTGTTTTTGCTCATCTGTAGCATCATTACTGTTAAGCCTATATTCAAGAAATTTGAACATGTCCTAATATAGGTAATTTTGGACGCTATAAAAAATAGTATTACATTTTTTTATAATGTAACACTATTTTTTATAATGTATCTTATTATCTTTTTAGTTATAATTTTTCTATAACCAATTTCCAACTTTTTTAATGTATATTTTCTTTACAGTCTGAACTAAAATTACATATAGGATAGTCAATCCTGCTACTATTAAATAATATAATGGTGGCATTATTTCAAAATGGAATGATTTAATATTATGCAATAATATTGGTACAAATATTGTTCCTATTATTGTAACCATTGTTAAACAAGTTAATATTGGGTTTGCTTTTGACTGTACAAAAGGTACTTTTTCAGTACGAACGAAATGAATTATCAATGTTTCACTTATTAGGCATTCAACAAACCATGCTGTTTGAAAATAACTTTCACTTACAGCTCCATTATATCCTAATATAAACCAAAATGCTAAAAACGCCAAAACATCTATTATCGAACTTACTGGTCCCATTACATTCATAAATGTTCCCAATCCTTTTGTATCCCATTTTCTTGGTTTTATTAAAAATTCCTCATCAACATTATCATATGGTATTCCTATTTGAGAAAAATCATATAAAAAGTCTTGAATTAACATTTGAATTGGCAATAATGGTAAAAATGGTAAGAAAATACTTGCAATAAATATACTAAATACATCTCCAAAATCTGAACTTAAAGCCATTTTCATATATTTTATAATATTTCCATATACTTTTCTTCCTTCTATTACTCCATTAAATATTACTTTTAAACTTTTTTCTAATAAAATAATATCACTTGCTTCTTTAGCGATGTCTGTTGCTGTATTTACACATATTCCGACATCTGCATTATGTAGTGATGGTGCATCATTTACACCATCTCCCATATAGCCTACTACATGTCCATTTTTTCTAAGAGCCTTTATTATTCTTTCTTTTTGTAAAGGATTCATTCTAGCAAAAACATTTACTTCCTCAACCTTTTTAGCAAGTTCTCCATCTGGCATCCTATCAATATCTGTACCTAATAATATTTTTGAATTTTCTATTCCTACCAAGTTACAAATATTTTCAGTGGCATATTGGTTATCTCCTGTTAAAATCTTTGTTGTTATTCCATATTCTTTTAATTTCTTTATTGTACTTTTTACTTCTTTTTTTGGTGGATCTAAAAATGCTACAAATCCTATAAATGTCATTTCTTTTTCATCATCGCTATTAAATATATCTTTTCCTCTATACTCTCTTTTTGATGCTAACGCGATTACCTGCATTCCTTGTTTTGCAAGATTTTCAGCATTTTTATTAATATTTTGTATCATTTCTTGAGTTAGCTCTTTATGTTCGCCATCTATTTTTACTTGATTACAACTTTTTAATACTTCTTCTAATGCTCCTTTAGTAATTATCCTATAATGATCATCATGTTTTACTACAATACTTACTTTTTTTCTAATATAATCAAATGGAATTTCATCAATTTTTTCATAATTAATAACTTGTTCTTTTATTTTATGCTGAACTCCATATGTTATTACTGCTTTATCTACCAGATTTTTCATTCCAGTACTATAATAGCTATTTAAAAATGCATATTCTAATATAGATAAATCTTCTTTTCCTTCAACATTTATATATTTCTGTAATACTATCTTGTCTAATGTTAATGTTCCTGTTTTATCGGTGCATAAAACATCTATTGCACCTAAATTTTGAATTGCCTGAATGTTTTTTACTAATGTTTTTTTCTTTGCAAGAGTTTTCGTTCCTTTAGTTAAATTAACATTTACTATCATAGGCAACATTGTTGGAGTAATTCCAACAGCTACTGATAATGCAAATAGCACTGCTTCTAATATATCTTTTCGTATAAATGCATAAATAATAAATACTGCTATTGAAACTACAACCATGTATTTTATTAATAATTTTGTAATTCCATTCATACCTTTTTCAAAATTTGTCGTTTCTCTTTTATTATCAATTTGTTTTCCCATACTTCCTAGATATGTAGAAAAACCAGTATTAATTACTATAGCTGTTGCATCTCCACTTATTACACTTGTTCCCATTAAACATATATTTGAAATTGAAAATATTTCATTTGAGTTATTAAATTTATCTGTTTTTTCAATAGGCGCACTTTCACCTGTAAAAACAGATTGATTTAAAAACAAGTCCTTATTTTCTATAATCATTACATCAGCTGGAATAATAGAACCTGCATTTAGATGAATAATATCACCTTTTACAACTTTTTCTGTTCTTATTGTTTGTTCTTTTCCATTTCTTATAACCGTTGCCGTTGAAAACATTTCACTTTTTAATTTTCTATTGAATTTATATGTTGAATAATTTTGGGCAAATTTTATCATAGCACTTACAAATCCAATTGCTAAAATAATAACTGTACCTAATGTATCATCACCAACAAATTTATTTATTATTGCTAAAACAACTAAAATTAAAATAAATTTATCTTTAAATGAATTTATAAAAAAATAAAACCATGAATGTTTATCATCTTTTACAACAACATTTTCTCCATCTTCTTCTAATTTTTGTTCTGCTTCTTTATTTGTCAATCCTTTTTCAATATTAGTTTTAAGCTCTTGTTTTATTTCTTGTTTTTCTTTTTGTGCAATTTTCTTATATTTTTCTAGTATTTTCTCATCATTATTACTCATTAAATTTTTATTTTTTAATTTGTTCTTTATAAAAAATAATCTAATCAATTTCTATGTATCTCCTTTTTTTATATTTTATAAAATTGTATCACTTAATATATTTTTTGTATATACTTTTATATTTCTTTTTTCTCATATTACTTTGTTTTCTTCTTTTAAAAATTCACTTTCTATTTTTATATGTTCTTTTGATATTGGTAGTGGAGTCTGGTATTGCGCAATAAACGATAGTCCCATCAAAATTTAAATATATTCTTACTGATACTGGTTGGAGTTTAAAGCCTATCTTAGATTCTATGGTGCAATGGGGAAATAATTATCGTGAAATGCAAAAATAGCAGTAAAATAAAACTGCTATTTTTCTAGTCCTGCAATTCCTACTTCACAAATTGAACTTTCTGTTCCTCCAGCTAATATAACATCTTCTGCGGAGAAACTCTATTATGTCCCTTTTGTATATTTATTTCACATTGGTTTTGAATTGTTGTTAATCCTCCTATTCCTGAGCTTACAAATACACCTACTTTTTCTGTATTGTTCTCTACAGCTTACAAATTGCTCATATAAATCTCGTTCTTTCACATTCTCTATATATTCTTCTGCATTTTCGATGAAGTCATCAATAGTTTCATTTATAAGTGAACATATTTCTTTAAAGCTTGGAGATTCATAAAGCAATGTTCTTTCATCTAATCCATCCAAAGCTCCTTCGTTTAATAATTCATCTTGTACTGCATACTTTCTTTTAAAATCATATATTGATTTATTCATTTAAAATTACCTCCTATTTTTTTGTTTTGAAGGCAAAAAAATAAAGCTAATTTTTAAAATTAACTTATTGTTAGATATTATTTCAATAACTACATTTTTTATTTTGAATAATATATGTATCCTATTAGACATGAAAAGAGGTTACATTTAGTTTATATTATCAAAGTTTTGTTCAAATAAGAGTGGGAACAAAATATAAAACTATATTACTTTATTATAAAACTCTCTTAAATTTGATTCTGAAGCCTCATTATTTTTAATTATTATTGGTTGGATTTTTTTTCATTATTGTAACCACATATTTAAAAAAATTTATATAACTTTAGATTATTTTTATCCAAATTTCACAAATCCCCATATTTCAGTATTTTGCTCAATTATTCAAACAACAAGTTATATGCCCAAAAAATAAAAACGCCTTAAAATCGATTCTCGTGCGTCGCTTTTTTAGCCGTTTTTGGATATTTTTAATGAATGCCTAAAAGTTGGCATTTCTCCTAATAATTATATAATAAATATCAAATTTATAAATTAGCATATCTAATCATAAACATTATATGTTTGATTAAATATAAAAATGTCTTAAAATCGATTTTAACGTGTCAGAAATATAAAATTGTATTATAGGTTTGCAATCTATGATTATATAATAATATAATATTTGTACAAAAAATTTATTAAATTATAATTAAAAATTTTTTACAAACAATTTTAACAAATGTTCGCTTTTGAAAAATTTATTTTTATATTTTAAATTTTAAAATTCTATTTTTATACTTTCTTAAAAATAGCCTATTCCCTACTCCCTACTCATTATCGTTCAACATCATCAGAATAATATTTGCTTTGTTCATATTCTACAAAACCAGTCAAAAAATCATTTTTTATTTTTCTATTTTCCCATTCTTCCGTTTCTAAATAAGAAGTGTTTGGATATTTCCTTTTAAATGCTTTATACATTTGCATTATGATTTCAATAGCATTCCCTGAAATTTTTCTTATTTTTGTTGGACTTACATTTTTTCTAACAAGCGTATGCATATTCCTAATTGTTTGCCTTTGCTGATTGTTTGCGTAATCAATATCATCAATTATATAATCTATTTCTTGCTTTCCTGAATTAGATAATTTGTCATAAGCTTCTTTTTTTATTCCATTTAAATCTAATACAACATATGATAAATTACTTAAGTAATCATGTGCAATTATATAGATCCAATTTGGATTATTTTTATTTTTAATATAGAATTCTTTTTCTTTATGAAAAAATTTTTCTACATATTCAGGATTTCTTTCTATTAATAAATCAAATCTGCTTAAATTTGTTAAAATTCTATTTATATATCCAAGTGCTCCTTTAAATCCAAGGCTAAAGAATACAGCTGGTTGCTCATCTTTTGAAGCAGAAGATAAATATCCTTTATTGTCAGCTATCAAGCCTTCAATTAAAATCCCTTTACTTGATTCGTCTGGATTTAATTTACTTCTGACATTAGGATTTGGATATAAATCTTCAGTCTTGCAAAAATGAAATCCCAGAGTTCCTTCATTTTCAGCATTTTCAATTTCAGCGATTGTTATTTCCTGCATTTTAATTTATTATTCCCTTCTATTAATTATCAATTTTCTATTCAATATTAAAATTTGCCTAGTCCCCTATCCCTACTTATATTGCACTTTAAATTACATTAAGGAACAGAACAATTAATTATCTAAATATTGAATATATAATTTTGTTTTCTGGTAATCCTGTTTTAGTATTTATTTTTCTATTATGTAAAACGGCTTCTCTAGTCATTCCCACACTTTCTAACATTTTGCTTTTAATTTTTGTTATTTTATCACAACCATCATAAAATTCTGAAATAACAACATCAAATTTTTTATCATTAAGCAAATAATCAATTACAACTTTTAAGGCTTCTTCCATATATCCAGAATGTACTTTATTTAAAGCAATTCCAAATTTAAATTTACATACTTTATTTATATCAGATCTTTCAGAAGCATTAATAAAACCAATTGTTTCTGATTTTGCTTTATCTTCAATAGCCCATATTAGCTCATTCATTTCATATTCTTTTATTAAAGAAGCTACCATAACTTCTGTTTCATGTATAGACTTATGCATATTATATCCTAAACAATCTGTTAGTTCACTTTCTGTTGCTAAATTTTTATAAACATCTTCAATATCTTCCATTTTGAATTTCCTGATTCTTAAATTCTTTGTTTCAAAGTCTCTCATGATTTGCCTCCTATATACAGTTTTTCCTATATTACCTTATGTTTTATATGGTATCACATAAATAAAAAATTATCAATATAAATTTCTATTGTTTTTGACAATTTCTTCCAGCTTTATTTATATATTTTTATTGCTGAAAAAATTATTATTGAAAATAAATTTTAAAACGCTACTTTCTAAATATTAACAATTTTATAAAAAAATTATAATAATTAGATGACTTATGTAATGGTTTTGGTATATAATTACATTTGAAAGGTTGTGATTTTATGATTTGTAGAGATGCTAATCCAGATTATTTAAATTCATTTTTAGATTATAATATTACAATTTTAAATAAATCTCCTAATTCTGTCAAGGAATATAATTATGATATTACCAATTTCTTAAAATTTATTAAATCTGGCAAAAGAACTGATTTTAAAGATATTGATATTTCTACTATGACTGTTGATGAACTTAAGAAAATTTCTTTAGAGGACATTCATGCTTATATTGCATATATGGCGTCTACTTTAAATAGTAAACCAACTACTCGTGCTAGAAAAGTATCAACTATAAGAGTATTTTTCACTTATTTATCTAGGAAAGCTAAGATAATTGAAAATAATCCTGCTCAAGATTTAGAAACACCAAAACTTGGTAAGAGAGTCCCTAAATATCTAAGTTTGGATGAAAGTAAAAAACTATTAGAAGTAGCTCAAGATGAAAATAATAGAAATAATAAAAGAGATTTTGCTATTACAACTCTATTTTTAAATTGCGGTATGCGTTTATCTGAACTTGTTGGCATAAATATTAGTAATATTAACTTTTCAGAATGTAAACTCAATGTTATTGGTAAGGGAAATAAGGAACGAACTATCTATTTAAATAAAGCTTGCATAAATGCCATAAATGATTATTTAGCATACAGACCTAAAGTTGCTGTAAAATTTAATTCTAAAGATGCTTTATTCTTAAGCGAACGTAAAGAACGTATTAGCAATAGAACTGTACAAACTATTATTAGAAAAGAATTGTTAAAAGCTGGTTTAGATATTAATAAGTATTCTGTACATAAATTAAGACATACTGCTGCAACATTAATGTACCAATATGGTGAAGTTGATATAAGAGCTTTGCAGGAGCTTCTAGGGCATGAAAGCATTTCAACAACTGAAATCTATACTCATGTAGATAATATGCAAGTTAGAAATGCTGTAGAAAGTAATCCTTTAGCTAATTTATAAATTGTAACATTAAATGTAATGGGCAAACATTGCTCATTACATTTTTTAATATTAAATTATAGGTATTTGTAATTCTTGGTTAGTATATACCATACTATTACTCAAATTATTTACTTCTTTTAAATTACTTATTATATATCTAACATCTTTTCCTTTATAATATGGATTATTTGCTTGCATATCTAATGCTATGCTCCAAAGGGTATCTCCAGATTTTACATATATTGTTTTATATTTATAATTTGTATAAGATAATGTTGATTTAACAATTATCAATGATAATATAAATATAATTCCTAATATTATTAATATACTTCTTACAAATTTTTTAAAATTTTTAATTTTCATATTTAATCCTCCATACGAACATTTATTTGATATGTTTATATTATAAACAGTTGTTCGCGTTTTGTCAATGTTTTTTTAAAAATAAATAAAAAATATTTAGCAACAAAAAAAGTACCTAAAATACATTAGGTACTTTTAAAATTAATGTTCGTCATGATTTGAAGGTTCATCTTGTTTTTTTCCTAAAACTCTTGAGTTATAATGATATTTCATAAAAACGTCTATTTTTCCTGTTTCAGGATTTTCTTTCTTGTGTGGATGAAGAAAAAATATCTCGTCTAAATGTGTGTGTTGTATTAACTCTTCAATTATCTGTCTTTGTCTGCTACATACAGCTTCTTCTAATTTGTCTAAGGAATCAATTTCAAATGTTATTTCATTACAATTTGTATTCTTAGTAGATGACAAATGTGAGCTTATAGCAGGTAAAAATTCATGCCTTTTTTTTGATTCTAGCACAGTTAATTGTTCCAAGTCTTTAATTGTTTGGTGTGGCTCAAGAACGTTATTTCTTTTAACTCCCCAAAAATGGAAATTTATTGCTACTTGATAGCTTCCGTTTGGTGTTAAATGATAGAACACGTCACGGTTTAAATTTAATTCTGAAATTTGGTATAAATTTGTAAGAGATCTTGCTAAAATTGATTCATACTTCTTTATTTTCTTTTCTAGTTCTTCAGCTGTTGGAGCCTCTAAAACAATATGCTTTACTATGTTATTGCTTAATATATGGTTAGAATTTGCTTTTTTTATTTTCATTGCTATGCCCTTGGGTGAGCCTTTCTATAAATATTTTTCAAACTTTCATCTTGAAATTGCATATATACTTGTGTTGACGATATATCTGAATGTCCAAGCATTGTTTGAATTGATTTTAAATCTGCACCATTTTGTAATAAATGTGTTGCAAAAGAATGTCTTAAAACATGTGGTGTTATTTCCTTTGTAATATGAGCTTGCTCTTTATAGAATTTTACGATTTTCCAAACACCTTGTCTTGTTAATCTTTTCCCATTTATATTTACAAATAAGGCTTGTTCGTTTTCATCTTTGATTAAAATATCTCGTACATTTTCTACATACTCTTTAAGCGCATTTAATGATATTTTTCCTAAAGGAATTGTTCTAGTTTTTGTTCTAGTTTTACAATTAACTACTCCTTCTTCTAAATTTATATCACTAACATTTAATGAAATTATTTCTGTAACACGCATACCTGTTGCATATGCAAATTCAAGCATAGCCTTGTCTCTAATACCTTTTAAATCAACATTTTTTGGCTGATTTAAAAGAAGAGTTACCTCTTCAGAAGTTAATATGCTAGGAGCTTTTTTATCTATCTTTGGAGCCTGTACCTTTGATGTAGGGTCTTCTTGCACTTTATTAAATTTTAACAAATATTGATAAAATAATCTAATTGATGCTAAATGTCTTGAAATTGTGGTAGCTTTTTTATTTAAGTCACCTAAGTATGTTAAGTAGTCTTTAATATTGCCTTCGTTAGCTTTAGAATAGTCTAAATTGTTCATATCAATATATTCTTTATATTGTAATATATCTCTTTTATAAGATTGAAATGTATTATCTGATAATTTCTTTTCATTTTTGATAAAATCTAAAAAAAGTTCAATTTGTTTTTCCATTTTTTTGCTCCTTTATTTATAATTTTGTATACATAATAATATGTATATTGTTATATCAAATTAAGTAAAAATTGTAAATAGGTTTTGCGTAAATTTTTAAATTAATTTATGTGTTTGCACTCCTATAAATAGTTCACTATAGTATACACTAAATTGGTCGATACATATGCCTCAATCAGTGATGCTATAACTAATAATATCATTACTGAAATAGCATATATACTGTGTCTGGCTAAAATATATTTTATACTAGTATTTTGTTTTTGTATTAAATCTTTATGTGATTTTATACCTTGTACAATTAAAAATATTATTGATGGAATATTGATTATATTTTGCAAAAGCATTGATGTAAGAAAAAATAATACACCTTGAATAAAAGTAAAAGATGTCATAATTGCAGCAATAGTATATCCAAATGTTATTCCTATAATTAATGCTATAAAATATAATATAAAACTTCCCATTAATGTTAAACCAAAGAAATATATTATTAAAACAATAATTATATCTTTAAATAAAGATAATTTTAGAGTTTGTAATTTTGAGATTTCATTATGGTTTTTTAGTGCATTAACCGAGTTTGTAATATATTCATTTATATTTTGCAAACCTACTTCTGGCAATTGATTTACAACTGCTATCCCTATACAAATCCCTATAATAAAGATTATTAAAACTTTAAAATAAATATTTATATTCTCACTTATATGATTTATAATTAATTGTTTAATTCCTGATTTATAGCGACTTCTTTTTCTTTGCATGTTCTTTTTAGCCTCCTTTTGCCTATCTAATTTGTATTCTGTTATTACTAAAAAAAGAACAAGCTTATTTATCTAGTTTTTATTTAAAGCAATTTTCCCGTATACTCCGCCGCCACCAGCATTTATATTTAATTTTCCACTTCTTGCTGCTATAATCTTTTCTGCATTTTGTCTTCCAATAACAGCTTCAATATCATCACATGAAGCCTTATGTAATACATTCATTTCTGTTCCAAAAGTTTCCAATAACTTTTCTATTGTTTTTGGTCCTAACCCAGGGATAAACCCAAGTGGAACTTGATAAATGTATTGAGGTCTTGCTTCTGGACTAATGCTTTTATTTTTATCTCTTATGACCTGTATTCTATCATACACTCCCATTGTTATGTTCTTACTATCACATGTATCGCATTTAAAAACAGGAGCCTCTCCTGCAATTACTTTTCCGCATGTTTCGCAATAAGTCCTATTATACTTTCCAAGCTTAGGGTCTAAGCCATAATTTGAAATAAACTTTCTTCCGTCTTCATTTTTCAATGCCTTTACAAATTCTTTAAAACTTATATCTTTTACTAAAAGTTTATTATATTCTCTCGCAATTTTAGGTAATGAGTGGGCATCTGAATTTGTAAGAAAAGTTTTATTCTCTAATTCAGATATCATATCTGCCATAAATGTATCTGAGCTTAATCCTAATTCTATTGCTGGAACTCTATCATATTTTTCTTTAAAAACTTTTTCCAGCCTATCTGTACAATTTCCATAAAAGCTTTTATGTGGTGTAAAACAATGTGCTGGAATTAATATTCCATTATACTTTTGAACTATGTCTATAAGCTCATAAGCAGAAATATCTGCCCTTTGAGAACTTAATGTGATATTTTTTATATGTTTTCTCATTTCATCTGAAAAAGCTTTAATGTCTGATAAATGAGGAAAATAGCATAAATTATGCGCACTTCCACATTGCCCATTTAACCCTTTCTCAGATGTTTCAATCTCACTTCCTAGAATTATACAGATTTTATTTTTGTATATGATTCCGCCATCTTCAATTTCATAAGCATCACCTGTTTTTAAGAAATTTTCTATATCTTCTATAACATAAGGAGAAGCACAATCTATTATTCCTACGATATCAATACCTTTTCTTTCATTACATTCTTTTGCAATATTAGCAAAATTTAAAGACCTTGCGGCTGTAATTTTTATTGGTTTATTCTTTTCACTTCTTCCTATATGGACATGTAAATCTGCAAATACTTCATACATAAAATTTATCTCTCCCTGTCATTTTCATTTGATAGTTGTTTATCAAATTTTTCTTTTCTTGTTTTAAAATTTTCTATCATATTATAAATTGCAACATCTGTATTGTTTACATCATCTGCTGTTCTTGATATTATATCAAATAATTTTCCTTTTCCAATCATACAATTATCTCCATTTCTTTATTAATAAACTCCTTGAATTGTTCTAAATAAACATTATTACAGTTCTTTAGATTCCTATGTTCTATTAAAACAATTGCTTCATCTAATGGGAATCCTCTTCTTTCTTCCCTATCTACCATCATTCCACCTAATTGATCAACTAGCTCTAAAATATCGCTTTCTTTCTCACGGTTTTGGCTATCATTGTAGCGATTATGTTCTAAACAAATCTTACAAAATCTGTCAGAGAATCCTAATTTTTTTAAAAAATCTGCACTTTCTTGACCATAAGATTTTACTTTCTCTAAGCTCTGAGCATCTTGACTTTTCTTACAAGCATATAATAAGCATGCTGTGGTAACTAGATTTTCGTCAACATCTAGTTGCATTGTTTCAATAAACATTTTAGCAATCATTGCCTTAAAAATAACTGATTTATCAAAGAAAATAGGTGCTTTTTTTGATACGAATTCCATTGTGCTAATTTTCTTATAAAAATCTTTTTCATTTAAAATATATTCAGAAAATTTTTGCATAACTTCTCCTTTAAACTTTTATTTTCTCCATTATATTACATAAAAAAAGTATTTTTCAAGTAATATTAGAAAATATTGTAAATTTTTGTTATTATCATATCTTGATTATTTTTGAATATAATAATATAATCATAAATGGCTGAAGAATATAATTATAGTCTTCACAAGATACTCTTTTTTTAAGGAGATCAAAATGAAAAATTTTTTTAAAACTTACAAGTCCACAATTATTTTATTAGCTGCAATAATTGTTGGCGCTATCATTGGGATAGTTTTTGGAGAAAAAGCAGCCATACTTAGTCCTTTAGGAGATATTTTCTTAAATTTACTGTTTGTAGCAATTATTCCTCTTATTTTTGTTAGCATTACAGTTTCAATTTCTAAGATGAAACAACCTAAAAGACTTGGAAAAATCATGCTTACAATCGTAGGCGTATTTATTTTTACTTCATTAGTCGCAGTTTTAATTGGACTACTTAGTACTTATTCTTTCAACTTGGTTGAATCAGAAGATGGCGAACAAATTCGAGCT
>OIEN01000364.1_pt1 | contig 29356 bp, 28 predicted proteins | sample 1581741 | NCBI WGS metagenome assembly OIEN01 (sample SAMN01760944, study PRJEB22395) | human gut metagenome | reverse complement strand
GCAAGGTCGCATACTAACCTCTGTACTACACCTGCGTAAATAAATTGTATCAAATGTGTGAAACTTTTGCAACACTAATTGATAAAAAAAATAAATTTTGTTATACTTATTGAAGTAAGAAGGGATGTTATGAATAACAAAATAAATTATAATTACAAAAAAACTACTAAAAAAATAGTTGAATATATAATTACTAATCGTCTATTTATATCATATGTAGTATTATCACTAATTGCTACAGTATGTGTACGAGCATTTACGGTTGGCTCTGCCTTAAAACTTAAACCATTCTTAACTGATTTAGGATTTATCCTTTTAATCGGAGGATTAGGATATTTTGTAAAGCCTCAAAAACAATTTAAATATTTTTTTGCTTGGTTAATTATATTTAACTTAATGTGTTTAATATCATCAATATATTATCGTTTTTTTACCTCATTTGCATCCATCGGAGAACTTGCAACCATAGGGCAAACGGAAACTGTAACAGGTTCAATTTTTGATAGATTAAAAATAGCAGATGGAATTTATATTTTAATCCCTATAATATTTTATTTAATTCATAAAAAATTATTATCATCATCATATTATTATTTTATAGATAAAATTGAAAAAAGTAAAAAAATGGTTACTTCAACTGTTTTAATTGGCATAATCTTTTTAGGTTACACATTCGGTGTTGCTAAAAATTCAGATTACAGTAGACTTTCAAAACAATGGAACAGAAATTATATCGTAGAACGTTTTGGAATAATAATGTATCAATTAAATGATTTCTTTCAATTTTTAAAACCTCAAATTAATAGCTTGTTTGGTCAAGAAAAAGTACAACAAATTTTTGATGACTATTTCGCTAACAAACAAACCCCAGAAGAAAACAAATATACTGGAATATTAAAAGGAAAAAATATAATATTTGTTCATATGGAAAGTATGCAAAGTTTTTTAATGGATTTATCTTTTAATGGACAAGAAGTAACTCCAAATTTAAATAAATTAGCAAAAGAAGGAATGCACTTTACTAACTTTTACCCTCAAGTATCAACAGGTACAAGTAGTGATACTGAATTTACACTATTATCAGGATTAATGCCTGCCTCAAGTGGAACAGTGTTTGTAAGTTATTATGATCGAAATTATTTTACAATTCCCAAGTATCTTCATGAAGAAAAATACTTTACATTTAGCATGCACGGAAATTTATCCAGTATGTGGAATAGAAATAAAGCCCATCCATCTTTAGGTTATGAAAAAATGTATTTTAGAGAATCATTTGAATATAGTGAAGATGACGTAATTAACCTAGGAATAAATGATGAATTGTTCTTTAAGCAAGCTATGCCAATACTAGAAAATATTGAAGACGAACATCAAAATTACATGGGAACAATAATTACTTTATCAAATCATTCTCCATTTAAACTAGCTAGTAAACATAGTAATTTAGATTTAACAAGTTATTTTGTAACAACAGATTCTAACCAAAATACTATATCAACATCTAAAGACTATTTATCAAAAACAGCAATCGGAGAATACATAAAAAGTGCCAACTATGCTGATACAGCTCTCGGAGAATTTATAGATTACATAAAAAAATCTGATCATTTTAAAGATACAATATTTGTTTTCTATGGTGATCATGATGCAAAATTATCAAGAAATGAACTAAATTACTTATATAATTTAAATCCAGAAACTGGTGAAGTATATGACAACACAAATCCAAACTATATAGAATATGACTATTATGCTCATGAATTAAATAAAAAAACACCATTAATTATATGGACTAAAAACGAAGCTTTATCAAGTATATTTAATGATGAAATTACTTATACTATGGGTATGTACAATGTCGCAGCAACAATACTAAATATGTATGGAATATATAATAAATATAACATTGGTGAAGACATATTCTCGGTTAAAGAAAATAACATCGTAGTTTATCCAAACGGCAACGTTTTAACAAACAAAGTTTACTATAATAATTCTACTAATGAATATAAAGTGTTAAAAGAAGATAATTTTACCGAAGACTACATTAAAAATATTAGCGCACTCGGAGAAAAACGCCTTGAAGTGTCAAATGCAATTATAGTGTATAATTTGTTAGAAAATCAAAAAATGAATGGAGAAGCAAAATGAAAAAAAAGTATAAAAAAATATTAAAATTAATTATCTTAATAATAATCATTATAGCTATACTTATTTTAAGTAAGATCTTTTTTGGAAAAGAAAAAGTAAAAAATAATGTTAAGGTTATAGATAGCATAGTTGATTTTTCCTATACATTAGATGAACGTGATACAAAGCTAATGAAAGACACATATGAAGAATTAAAAAAAGTTTTAAAAGAAAAAGATATAAATTATGAAGAATATGCCAAGGTACTATCAAAGCTTTTTGTCATTGATTTATTTACAATGGAAAATAAAATAAATAAATATGATATAGCGTGTCTAGAATATGTTTACCCAGATAATTTAAATAATTTTAAATTAAATGTTGAAGATACATTATATAAATTGCTTGAAGATAACACTTATGGTAAAAGAAAGCAAAATCTACCAATAGTTAGTAAAGTTGAAGTAACAAACATAGAAAAATCAAGTTATACTATAAATGAAGAAAATGTTGATAGTTACGTTGTAAATCTTAATTGGGAATATGTTACTGATTTAGGTTATGACAAAAGTGCTACATTAACATTAGTAAAAAAAGAAAATAAACTCTATGTTGTAGAATATAAAGCGGGTGTAGTAAATGAATAAAATAATTAGAAAGTTAAAAAAATCTAATAAAGCTTTAAGAATAATCTATTATTTAATTAGCATTATTTATCTTATAGGAATGTGCATTTTTATAAAAAGTTTAATAAATTTAAAAGGTATAGAAACATTACTTCGAATAATTGTTATAATATTTTTTATAGTTTATATACTATTATATATGTTTATTAATCTCTTAAATCTTTTAAGAAGAAAGTATAAAGGTTTAATTATTACATCCATTTTAGCAATAATATTTATCATTATATTCTTTATAGGTTCATACTACATAAATTTTGTATATAACAATTTAAATGGTATGCAAGAAAAAAATGATATAGTATATAATACATATTTAATTACTTTAAAAGATAAAGAATTTACTAGTGACAGTAAAATAGGTCTAATAAGTAGTAAAGTAGACAAGGATAACAATGATTTATCTCAAAAACTATACAAACAAAAAAAACTTAATAATGATACAACTGAATATGATGATTATATTAAATTAATAAGCGATTTATATAATGAAACTCTAGATGCTGCCTTTGTGCCTGGAAATTATGAAACTTTATTTAGAAATGAAGATGGGTTTGAAAATATTTTAAGTGATACAAAAGTAGTATATGAATACAGTGAAAAAAAGAAAAATGAAGATTTAGATTTAGTAAGTGATAAAGATTTTACAGAACCATTAACATTTTTATTTTTAGGAGTAGATTCTGAAGGTGATGGTCTTAATGCTAATGCAGCATTTAACGGGGATACATTAATGTTAGTTTCCTTTAACCCTAAAACTTTAAATGCTATAATGTTATCAATTCCAAGGGATACTTATGTACCAATAGCTTGTAATCATGATAGATATGCAAAAATAAATTCATCTGCAGCATATGGAACAAGTTGCGTAATAAGTACAATTAATAACTTTTTAGATATTAATATAGATTATTATGTAAAAATCAACTTTAAAGGTGTTGTAGATTTAGTTGAAGCAGTAGATGGTATTGAAGTTGATGTAGAAGCTCCGACATATATGGCAAATACTTATGGCGGTAAAGTGTGTGAACAAAATAGTGATAGACAGTTCGGGGATAAATTAGTATGTATGAATCCTGGACTTCAAACATTAAGTGGAGAACAAGCCCTAGCATATGCGAGATGTCGTCATATGTATATAGGTAGTGATTTAGACCGAGTTAGACACCAACAACAAGTAGTGGAAGCACTAGCAAGTAAAGTATTACATTTTAAAAGTCTTAAAGATTTTCAAAATATTTTAAATGCTGTAAGTAAGAATATTGCAACTAATATGGATACAGATACGATTTTATCAGGTTATAATGTAGCAAAAAACGTTTTAGGAAATAAATTAAATGGTACAGATTCTCTAAATTTCCAAAAATCTACATTAGAAACATACAGTTTAAATGTTTATGTTCCTCAACAAGGAAGAAATACATCAGCCCAAGGATATTACCAAAGTAGTTTAGATGATATTAAGAAAGGCTTTAATATTATTTTAGGAAAAGAAAAAGAAGAAATGGTAAAAACATTTAGTTTTTCAGTAAATGAAACTTATGAAAAATATGTACCAGGTAAAGGCAAGAGAACTGGACAATCCGGAGCATTACTCCCAAGTTTCGTAGGAAAAACAATAAGTGAAGTTGAATCATTTTGTAATACAAATAATATTGATTTAAAAATAGAATATGTAAATAGCGATTCTGAACATTACAATGAAAATATAACTGTTGGCCTAGTAGGTGATCAAAGCATTCATAAAGATATATTATTATCAACTGTTAAAGAGTTAACAATTTATGTTATAAATAGTAGTGTTAAAAATAATACAGATAATACCGATAATACCGATAATAAAAAATCTGATAGTGTAGAGAAAAATGACAATAGTCTGAAAGATAAAAATAAAGATGAAGAAATAATAAAAAGTTTACTAGATTAATTTTTAGTAAACTTTATTTCTTTTTAGCTTTAGATTTCTTCCTTTTAGTAGGGCTAACATAGCCATTACTTCTTTTTGAAGAATTATTTTTAACCGGAGTTTTTTTCTTAACATTAGAATTTTTACTTTGTTTTTTCTTTTTATTACTATTATCAACTTTTTTCTTTTCATTATTCTTTTTAGTATTATTAATAACTGGTTTCTTTTCATTATTAATAAGTTTATCAAATTTAGTATCAGAGGATAATTTTGAACTTCCTTTTTTTTCAATTTCTATTTTTTCTATTTTGCTTAAAAAAATCCACATAATACCGATTAGGATGATTAGTAAACTAAATGAAATTAAAACAATTAATATTATGTCAATACTATCAAAATTTTTTGTCATGTTATCACCACTCATTTAAATATATTATATTATAAAAATATTAAAAAAAATAGCAATTTTACAACTTTTTACTTAAAAATATGTAAAAAATTTGAGAGTTTTTGTAGAATTTGATATAATTACCATGAGATAATATAAAGGAGGCTAAAAAATGAAGAAAATATTAGGTTTATTTATTTTAATTATGGGCTTCTTTTTTATAACGAACGTGCAAGCTACAAGTTATACACATCGAATAAAAGTAATGAATAATCAAACAAATTTGCGAAAAGACCCAGGAGGTACAGATGGTACTAGACTAGGACTATTATCTAAAAATGACTACTATGTTTTAGTTGATGATAAATTATATGAAGATGTAAATAATCACGAAAGATGTATAGGAAATTGGTATTATATGAGTTATTATACTGGATTAAATGGCTATGTTTGTAGTGATGATGTTAAGTTAGTAACATCTTTCAGTAGTGATAATGAATCTCCATCAACAGAATGTGAAAAAACGTTAAGTGAAGCTGGATTTCCATCAAGTTATTGGGGAGGTCTTTGTGCTATAAAAGAAAGTAATCCAACATGGTCATTTCAAGCTGTTAAAATAGATTTAGACTGGAAATATGTAGTTGAAAGAGAAAGTGAATGTACTAAAAATTATATTCATAATGGAGTTTATGATAAAACTTTTATAGACCAAACATGTACAGCAACTTCACCCGGAGGTTATGTAGCACCATCTCAAACCGGGGTAGCTTATTACATGGATCCTAGAAATTCATTTACAGAAAAGTATTTGTTTCAATTTCTAGATCAATCATATGATTATACTATAAAGGACAGTTATCCAAGTGCTGTAGAAATAATATTAAATGGAACAGATTTCAATAATTATCATTTAGAAAAAGGTAATAATATAAAAGATATAATAATAGCAAATAGTGTAAACAAAGCAAGTCCAATAGCCATAGCATCGAAAATGAGAATAGAATTAGGAACAGGAACAAAATTAGAAAACCTTTATAAAGGTATTTATGATGGATATGATCGAATGTATATAGATTATTACAACTTTTTTAATTTTGGTGTTTATGATACTTGCGTAGCAGATTATGGAACGACTTTTTGTGGTTTAAGTTATGCGTACAAATCAGGATGGAAAGGACTTGAAAATGCCATAAGTGGTGGAATTTCTCAATTTTCAGAAGGTTATATATTAAAAGATCAATACACTGGTTATTTTCAAAAATTTAATGTGGCTACTAAAATAGAAGGAAGCCTATTTGCTCATCAATACATGACAAATTTAGCTGGGGCAAGAAGTGAATCTGGAACGTCTTATAGTGCATATTCTAAAAATAATTTACTAGGATTAAATTTGTTATTTAAAATTCCTGTTTATAACAACATGGACGCTACAATAATAAATAGTGATAATGGTGCTGTTGATGATAATAACAATACTCCGACACCTAGCACAATTCCAATCAGTACAATCGTAACATCAAGTGGATACCGATATCAAACACAATACATATCGAATATTTTATTAAATACTGATGTCTCAAAAATAAAAAATGATTTAGAGTCTGTAGCGGGAAATGCAACTGTAATTATCAAAGATGCAAATGATAACATCAAAGAAAGTGGTATTTCATGTACAGGAGATAAAGTAATAATTAATAATCAAAGTAGTACTGAAACTTTACAAATTATTATAAAAGGGGATACATCTGGAGATGGTGTAATAAATGCTCTAGATTTATTACAAGTCCAAAAAAATATATTAGGAACATATACTTTAACGGGAGCTTATAAAGAAGCTGCAGACACATCAAAAGATGGTGTAATAAATGCTTTAGATCTACTACAAGTTCAAAAAAGCATATTAGGAACATATACCATAGAACAATAAGGGAGGAAAAATGAAAAGAATAAAATTAATATTATTTAGTTTAGTTTGTTTATTGTCATTACCAATAATGGTAAATGCTGCAAGTGGGAAAATAACAGTTTCCAGCACATCAACTGTTGTAGTGGGAAATAATGTTACAGTAACTGTTACTTTATCAAGTGCCACCTCAATAGGTAGTTGGGAAATGTCATTAAATTATGATAAAAGTTATCTTCAATTAAAAAGTACAACTGCAGAAAGCAACAGTACCAGAATGGCAGCATCAACCGCAACAGGAGTAAAGAGTAAAAGCTATACATTCACATTTAAAACTTTGAAAAAGGGAAGCACCAAAGTAAGTGTTGATAGTTATTTAGCTTATGCTTTCGATGATTTAAGTCAAATATCATTAACAAGTGGAAGTAAAACAATTAACATTATTACTCAAGCAGAGCTTGAAGCTAGTTATTCAAAAAATAATAATTTAACTGCTTTAGGGGTTGAAGGGTTTACTTTAACTGAAGAATTTCAAACAGGTAAATTAGAATATTTTGTAAAAGTCCCTGAAAATACAAAAGAAATAAATATAACAGCTACAGCACAAGATAGAAAATCATCTATAAGTGGAACCGGAGTTCACAATGTTGCTCAAGGAGCTAATAAATTTGAAATAATAGTAAAAGCAGAAAATGGATCAGAAAAAACATATATCATAAATGTTGATGTTATAGATGAAAATCCTATAAATGTTACTGTAAATAATAAAGAATATACTGTAGTTAAATTAAAAGAAAACTTACCAGAAGCTAATTTATATATGGAATACACAGTAAAAATAAATGATTTTGAAATCCCGGCTTATAAAAATGACAATACTAATTTAATACTTGTAGGTTTAAAAGATAGTAATGGTAATATTTCATTATTTATATATGATGAAAAAAACAATAAATATCAAGAATATCATGAAATTGGTGTAAACAAAATAACCATTTATCCACTAGCTAGCAATGAGGAAGTAAAAGGTTACAAGAAAGAAAAGATTACTATTAATGAAACAGAAGTAGAAGGATATATATATAATAAAAATTCAAATTATGTGATAATTTATGGCATTAACATTGAAACTGGAGATAAAGGTTTTTATATGTATGATAAAAATATGCAAACACTTACAATGTATAATGATGAGTATACTACAGATTTAAATCAAAAAATTGAATTGTACACTTATATTATTTTTGCTTTTAGTGGAGTATTTATATTACTTATAATTATAATAATTATATTGGTATGTAAAAGACAAAAAAAAAGTAAAAAGAAAAAAATAAATGATATTAAAGATAATAAAGAAAATAAATACATAAAAGATAAAAACACAATTGAAGAAATAAATTAATTTACTAAAAATTAGTATTTAATTAGTGAATCAAACAAAACAAAAATAAAATTATTATTTAATTAATACTACAAAATAGTATTAATTTTTTTGTATACATTGTGTAAACAATATATATATTTTTTATAACAGATGATATAATATTTTATGGAGGTACTATGCAAGAAATATATATAAATCTAGATGATTCGGGAAAATTAACCAAAAAAGAGCTTATAAGTGTATACGGAGGACTAGTATTTTTATCAAAAAAAGAAAAAGATAAATTTATTACACAATATCGCAGTATAGTAAATGAAATAAAATGTAAATATTGTAAGAAATTATGTAACAAAAAATGCCCGGAAATAAAAAATACTAATATTAAGAATAGTGATAAAAGAAGAATAATGAATTATTTAAAAAAATATTATGTTGTTGGATTAATTATTAAAAATCAAGAAGTTTATAAACATATTATAGAAAGTAAGGCTGCCAAAGGAAGATTTATTGATTATTCGCTCCGTAGAATGATAAAAGAAGTTATTAATAACCAAATAATAAACAATAATATATCATCACATAAACCTTTAAAAGTAGTAATTAATATAGATGAGCAAACAACTAAAAGTAATGGGTATTACAATTTGCATGATGGATTAATTGAAGAACTAAAATATGGAATTAGTAATTTTAATTATGCTTGTATTTACAATCCAATATTTTTTAATGATTTAGATATTAAAATATCATACCAAGATTCGAGTAAAAGTTATTTAGTTCAAGCAGCAGACTTAATATCAGGTACAATTAGAAGAGGTGCATTAAATGCCCTAAACAATAATGAAAATGTCAATGAAACATTAAGTAGTTTTATAAATTATAAAATATTACTTCCATGAAAAAAAGCTACTAATGTAGCTTAATCCCAGTTAGCATGGCGTACACAAAGCACGCTAAATTATAAATAATCAAAATCTAACTATCGACCTGACGAGAATTATCTCCGGTAAATTAATATTACAATAACTTAAATGTTTTGTCAATAAGCAGGACGAAAAGAAACGTTTTTGTAAAAAAATAATATAATGCTTGAATATTACTTTACTATTAATATGAAATTTTACCAATATTATACATTTTATTGCTTTTATTTTTAATGAAATTAGGTTATAATAATTATACGAGGAGTAAATATATGAATTTAGTAGTAAATAATCATAATATATTTTTAATAGTATTTGTCACTTTTGTAACGAGTTTACTGCTTGTCCCCATAACAAAAAAAATTGCAAAACACATCGGTGCAATGGATATTCCAAATGAAAGAAAGATTCACAAAGTTCCAATGCCTAGGCTTGGTGGGTTAGCCATATATATATCTTTTTTATTAGGTTACATTTTATATGGAGACATAAATGTACAAATGATTTCTATTTTAATTGGTAGCTTTTTACTAATTATCGTTGGTATATTTGATGATGTAAAATCTGTACCTGCAAAATATAAATTTTTAGTTCAAATAGCAGCTGCAGCAGTGGTAGTGTTATATGGTAAATTAAGTTTTACAGAATTAACAGTGTTTGGGCTATCATTTCATTTTCCAATGATAGTAAATAATATATTAGCAATGTTTTTTATTGTAGCAATAACAAATGCTATTAATCTAATTGATGGATTAGACGGATTATCAAGTGGAATTAGTGCAATTTACTTTTTAACAATAGCAATAATAGCAATAATAACTAATAAAATAGGTGGTATAGATATCGTATTATCATTAATAATGTTAGGATCAACTTTAGGATTCTTATTTCATAATTTTCCCCCAGCTAAAATTTTTATGGGTGACACAGGAAGTTTATTTTTAGGTTTTATGATATCGGTAATAGCTTTACTAGGTTATAAAGTTACAACATTCACTTCATTAGTTGTACCAGTTGTAGTTTTAGCTATTCCAATATTTGATACACTATTTGCAATTTTAAGAAGATTATTAAAAGGGCATAGTATTGCTGAAGCGGATAAAGATCATTTTCATCATCAATTACTGAAAATGAAATATAGTCCAGTAGCTAGCATTTTAATTATATATGCTATTGATATAATATTTGCTGCGGTATCAATTCTATATGTTTTAGGAGATAATCAATTAGCAATAGCAATATATGTAATTCTTATGATTTTACTATTATTTGTTATATTAAGAACAAATATATTATTTGATAAAAAAGCCAAAAGAAAGAAGGAAAAATAATGCAATTTTTTAAAAATATTTACTATAATGTAAAAAAATATAAGTTTTTACTTTCCCAATTAATTATTAGAGATTTTAAAGTTAAATATAAAAGAAGTGTTCTTGGAGTTTTATGGAGTGTACTATATCCATTGTTAATGATGTTAGTAATGTCACTTGTTTTTTCTAACATGTTTAAATTTAGTATGGAAGGAGTAAATTTTTTAGTTTACCTAATGAGTGGATTAGTAATTTTTAATTATTTTGGTGAAGCAACTAATAATGCTATGGGAGCAATTATAGGTAATTCAACACTATTAAATAAAGTTTATATTCCAAAATACATATTTCCAATTGCTAGATGTTTATTCGTAGGAATTAACTTTTTATTTTCACTTTTGCCATTATTTCTTATTACATGGTTATCAGGTGATGCAGCGGAAGGAACTAAATGTTACATAAATATTTATTATTTATGGTTACCGTTTATATATTTATGTGCTTTTATGTTTATTGTTGGGGTAGGATATATTCTTGCAACAGTATCTGTTTTTTTAAGAGATATGATTTATATGTGGGGGATTATGATTACAATACTTAACTATTTTACACCAATTTTTTATAGTATAACAATATTACCAACAAATTTACAAAATATATTTAAGTTAAACCCTTTATATATGTATATAAATGCCAGTAGGGAAATTTTGTTATATTCAACGATGCCTAAACCAATATATTTAGTAGCTTGCTTTGTAACTGGGTTTACTATGATGATTATTGGTTTAATAGTATTTAAGAAAAAACAAAATAAATTTATTTATTATTTATAAAATGGAGGAAATATATGATAAAATTAAACAATGTTGGGATGAAATTTAATTTAGGCATAGAAAAAGATAATTCTTTAAAAATGATTTTTATAAGAATGTTTGATAAAAGAAAAAGAGTAAAGAAAAGTGATTTTTGGGCATTAAAAGATGTATCTTTCCAAGTCAATAAGGGTGATGTGGTTGGTTTAATTGGATCTAATGGAGCCGGAAAAAGTACTTTGCTTAAAGTGGTAAGCGGAGTAATGAAACCAACTGAAGGAACTATAGAAGTTAATGGTGTTATATCGCCGATGATTGAATTAGGTGCAGGATTTGATGGGGAACTTACAGCTCGTGAAAATATTTTCTTAAATGGAGCGATACTTGGATATTCAAAAGAATTTTTGCTTCAAAAATTTGATGAAATAGTTGAATTTTCAGAGTTGAAAGACTTTTTAGATGTTCCTGTAAAAAATTTCTCATCTGGGATGGTTGCAAAATTAGCATTTTCAATTTCCACGGTAGTTGATCCCGAAATATTAATTGTCGATGAGATTTTGTCTGTTGGGGACATTAAATTTCAAGAAAAAAGTAAAAATAAAATGATGTCTATGATAAATGGTGGAACAACAGTTTTGTTTGTATCTCATTCTCTTCAGTCAATCAAAGATTTATGTAATAAAGTTATATGGCTTGAACATGGAAAAATTGTTATGATGGGGGATACAAAAAAAGTATGTGATAAATACTATAAAGCTCAATTTGGGAACAACCCTAACACAAGTAAGAAAGGAAAAAGGTGATTAAGATGGTTATAACAAAAACTCCGTTTAGAGTAAGCTTATGTGGTGGAGGTAGTGATTTACCAGCATTTTATGAAAAAAATGGAGGATGTGTTATAAGTACAACAATTAAAAAATATATGTATATTACTTCACATCCATCATTTGACAAAAAGCAAACAGTGCTTAAATATTCAAAAACTGAAACAGTACATAATGTGGATGATATAGAACATCCAATATTTAGAGAATGTTTAAAACAAGAAGGTCTTGAAGGTTTAGAAATTACTTCAATAGCTGATGTTCCTCAAGGAACAGGGCTAGGTTCATCTAGTGCATTTACAGTAGGCCTTTTAAAAAATCTAAAATGTCATAAAAGAATATATGCAACAGATGAGGAAATAGCCCAAGAAGCATGTCATATGGAAATTGATGTATTAAAAAATCCAATTGGTAAACAAGATCAATATGCAGCAGCATATGGAGGATTAAATTACTATCAATTTAATAAGGATGGTTCAGTATTTGTTGAACCGGTATTAATGTCAAAAGAATCATACAATCAATTAGAAAAAAACTTAATTATGTTGTATGTAGGTGGAGAACACAGTGCATCAAGTATCTTAAAAGAACAATCAAAAAATATGGTAAATGCTAAAGAAAAAGAAGAAGGTCAAAAGAAGATTGTTGAATTAACTCATAAATTAAAGTATGAATTAGAACATGATAATATTGATGCTGTTGGTGAAATTTTACATGAAAACTGGTTAATCAAAAAAACACTTGCCAGTGGAATATCTAATCCAAAATTTGATGAATGGTATGATAAAGCCCTAGCAAATGGTGCCGTTGGAGGCAAAATTCTTGGAGCTGGCGGAAGTGGATTTTTCTTATTCTATGTTCCAGAAGAAAGACAAGAAAAATTTAGAAAAGCGATGAAGGAATTACCAGAAATGGAATTTAAATTTGATCATCAAGGAACTACAGTAGTGTTCGTTAATTAAAGGAGGAAAAGTATGAGAGCATTAGTAACAGGTGGAGCAGGGTTCATCGGAACTCATTTAGTTAGAAATTTATTAGAAAGAGGACTAGAAGTAGTAGTTGTTGATAATTTTACTCTTGGTCATCAAGAAAATGTTGACTGCTTCGATGAAAATCCAAATTACAAATTTTACAAATTAAATATTGAAGAAACAGAAAATTTTTGTGAAACATTAAAAGATGAAAAATTCGATATAGTATATCATTTAGCTGCAAATTCTGATATTCAAAAAGGTGGAAGAATGCCAAGTGTTGATTTTAATGATACATTCATGACAACATATAGTGTTCTAGAACTTATGAGAAGAAATAATATTAAAAATTTATTTTTCTCATCAACTTCTGCAATTTATGGTGATAAACAAATGCTATTAACAGAAAATTTAGGAGATTTAAAACCAATTTCCTATTATGGTGGAGCAAAATATGCAAGTGAAGGGTTTATTTCATCATATACATTTATGAACGATTTAAATACTGTTGTCTTTAGATTTCCAAATGTCATTGGACCAAATTTAACTCATGGAGTTATATATGATTTTGTTAAAAAATTACAAAAAAATCCAAATGAATTAGAAATATTAGGTGACGGAACTCAAACTAAACCATATTTATATGTTACAGATTTAGTTGAAGCAATCACAGAATTTACATTAGATAAAGAAATGAAAAAAGGTGTAGAAATATACAATGCCGGTGTTGAATCAGCAACAAGTGTAACAACTATAGCTAATATAGTTTGTGAAGAATTAGGATACGAAAATGTTACGTATAATTATACTGGCGGAAACATTGGTTGGAAAGGCGATGTACCTAAATTTCAATATGATTTAAGTAAGATTCATAATGCTGGATGGCATGCTAAACACACATCTGATGAATCAGTTAGAGATACTGCAAAATATATAAAAGATCATATTTAGACAAAAAATGCCAGAAATGGCATTTTTTCCTTTAATTTTGATGGACTTTATATTATTAATTTAGTATAATAAACGTATGTAGAGAAATGAGGTGTATTATTGAAAGCTGTAATAATGGCTGGTGGCAAAGGTACTAGAATTTCATCAATTACAAATGATGAAATACCTAAACCTATGCTAAAAATAGGCGATAAAACGATATTAGAACATCAAATTGATTGCTTGAAAAAATCAAATATTGATGAAATAATATTAGTTATTGGTCATTTAGGAGAAAAAATTAAAGACTATTTTAAAGATGGAACCAATTTTGGTGTTAAGATTTCTTATTATGAAGAAGATCCTGAAAAACCACTTGGAACAGCTGGGTCATTTTATTATTTAAAAGATAAAATTGACGACGATTTCATTTTAGTTTTTGGGGATGTTTTTTTAAGTGTCGATTTTACAAAGATGGTAAGTTTTCATAAAATTAATAAGTCAGATGCGACACTACTTACTCATCCTAATTCACATCCATTTGATAGTGATTTAGTTGTTGCTGGTAATGATAACAAAGTAAAAGCTTTTGACTCTAAAGAAAATAAAAGAGATTATGATTACAAAAATTTAGTTAATTCAGGAATTTATTGCTTTTCAAAAAGAGTTTTTGACTACGTTACAGAGCCTAAAAAATATGGGATTGAAAAGGATGTTATTAGTAAGATGATTGAGTCTGGTGATAGAGTTTATTCATATCATTCAACAGAATATGTAAAAGATATGGGAACTCCAGAAAGATTTTATTCAGTAAATGAAGATTATAATAATTGCATTCCGGAACATCGAAATTTAAGTCACAAACAAAAAGCTATATTTTTGGATAGAGATGGAACAATAAATGTTCATATTCCATTTCTAGTAGAAAAAGATAAATTTCAACTTATCGAAGGTGCAAGTGAAGCCATCAAAAAAATAAACAGTAGTGAATACTTATGTATAGTAGTTACAAATCAACCAATTATTGCAAGGGGAGAAAGTACTGTTGAAAATCTCGAAGAAATTCATAAAAGAATGGAAACGCTTCTTGGTAAAGCTGGAGCATACATTGATGGATTATATTATTGCCCACATCATAAAGATAAAGGATTTCCAGGAGAAGTGCCAGAACTAAAATTTGATTGTGATTGTCGTAAACCAAAAATTGGTATGCTTTTAAAAGCGGCAGAAGATTTCAATATAGATTTATCTCAATCAATTGTAATCGGAGATTCTACACTTGATATTAAAATGGCAGAAAATGCTTGCATGCAAAGTATTTTAGTTAAAACAGGACAAGCTGGACTTGATGGTAAATATGATGTAACACCAACAGAAGTTGCAGAAGATTTACTAGATGCTGTAAATTTAATTTTAACAAATGAAGAAAGAAGGAGAAGATGATTATGTTAGATTTTAAAAAAGCAATTACAGAATATTATGAAAGAGAAATGGCTACCATTAAAAGATTTAATTTAGATGAAATTAATGAATCAATGAATGCTATTTTAGAAACATACGAAAATGGTGGAACAATTTATGTATGTGGTAATGGCGGTAGTGCTTCTACTGCATCACATATGCAAAACGATTTTAATAAAGGTATCAGCGAATATACTGACAAGAAGTTTAATTTTTATTGTTTAAATGATAATGTTTCAACAATGATGGCAGTAGCTAACGATATTGGGTATGAAGAAGTTTTCAGATTTCCATTAATAAATAAAATAACAAGTAAAGATTTATTTATAGGTATATCTGGAAGCGGAAACTCAAAAAATGTTTTAAATGCTGCAGAATATGCAAAGGAATGTGGAGCAAAAGTAGTAGGTATTACCGGTTATTCTGGAGGAAAGTTAAAAGAACTTGCAGATTATAAAATGCACGTAGATGAAATGGATATGCAAATTGCAGAAGACTTACATATGACATTCGATCACATGATGATGAAGATTTTCTACAATTATTTAACTAAAAATGTTATTACTGGTAATAACATTAATGATAAACATTAAATTTGTTTGAATTAACACATTATAATACTAAAAATCGGCAAACGAATTGACATTTGCCGACTTTTAGTATTATAATATATTTGGGTAAAGGTGATTAATGTGATAATGAATCACAAAGAATTGTTGGGCATATATAAAAATGATATAGTAATAAAAAAAATGTTAGCCGATAAAAAATTGATGAAAATTGATAAAAGTTTATATACAACCAAAAAAGATTATTCTGAATTTGAGTATATTTTAAAAAAGTATAATAATTTCATATTTACTATGGAAACGGCACTTTTTATTTGGGGATACAAAAACATTAATTTAAATAAGTATTCAATTGCTACAAAAAGAAAAGCAAAAGTTATTAAAAGTGAAGTGATTAAACAATATTTTATGCCAGATAATCTATATGAACTCGGACTGGAAACAATTGAGTATAATGGATATAAAATTAAAATATACGATAAAGAGAGAATATTATTAGAAATAATTAAAAATAAAGAAAAAATTGATTATAATTTATATATAAAGATTATTGAAGATTATAGAAGTAATATAACTCATATATCTATATCAAAAATATATGAGTATATTAAGTATTATAAAAAGAGCAATACTATCTTAAGTGAATTTGAAAAAGAATTTATTAAAGATAATAAATATAAGGAGGTCAAAATGAAAGGAATAGTATTAGCCGGAGGAAGTGGAACCAGACTTTATCCAATTACAGAAGGAGTAAGCAAACAATTATTGCCAATATATGATAAACCTATGATTTTTTATCCTATATCTGTTCTTATGCTTGCTGGTATTAAAGATATATTGATAATAACAACGGAACAAGATCAACCATCATTTAAAAATTTATTAAAAGATGGGTCACAGTTTGGAGTAAATTTTGAATATATAATTCAACCATCACCAGATGGACTTGCCCAAGCATTTATTTTAGGAGAAAAATTCGTAGGCGATAATTCAAGCGCACTAATTTTAGGAGATAATTTATTTTATGGAAATGGTTTTGTAAAAATGCTTGAAAATGCGGTTAAAAATGCTGATTTAGGCTATGCAACGAATTTTGGTATTGAAGTTCCAGATCCTGAAAGATTTGGAATTATGGAAATTGAAAAAAAAGATGGAGATATTTATATAAAAAGTGTCGAAGAAAAGCCGGAACACCCAAAATCGAATTATGCAATAACAGGTTTATATTTTTATCCTAAAGGAGTTTGTGAAAAAGCCAAAAAAGTAAAGCCGTCAAAAAGAGGAGAATTAGAAATAACTTCAATTAATGATATGTATTTGCAAGAAGGCAAGCTAAAAGGTGAACTTTTGGGCGGAGGATTTAACTGGTATGATACAGGAACTTTTGATAGTTTATACGATGCCATATCTGCTATAAAAGCTTCAGAACAAAACCGTGGTAAAATAATTGCATGTTTAGAACAAATAGCATATAACAATGGATGGATTACTTTAGAAAAGCTGAAGGAAAGAGCAGATATTTTAAAGAAAAATACATATGGAAAATTTCTAAATAATTTTGCAATAAATGAAGAAAAGAAGAAGGATAGATAATGAAAAAAATTGAAACAAATCTAAAAGATTGCTATATTTTAGAACCGGATAAATTTGGTGATGATAGAGGATATTATTCTCCATTTTTTGCCGAAAAAGATTATATTGAAAAAGAGTTATATTCAATTAAAGGAATAGTTCAAGGAGCAAGAAGTAAAAGTGGAAAGGGAATTGTGAGAGGATTACATTTTCAAAAAGACCCATATTGTCAATCTAAAATAGTTGAGTGTTTAAATGGTGCTGTACTTGATGTTGTAGTTGATTTAAGAAAAGATTCGCCGACTTATATGAAGTGGACAAGCGTAGAGCTTACGCCAGAAAATGGAAGACAACTATTAATACCTAGAGGTTTTGCTCACGGATTTGTAAGTCTTAAAGACGATTCGCTATTTCAATATTTAGTTGATAGTGATTACAAACCTAGCCATGAAGATGGAATCTTATGGTGTGACCCTAAAATTAATATTGATTGGAATTTAGAAAAGTATGGTATAGAAACCCCACTGTTATCTGAAAAAGATAAAAATAGATTGCCAATTTCTGATAATACTCCAAATTTTTATACAAAGAAAAGATATTTAGTAACTGGTGTATCTGGACAACTTGGATATGATATTGTTAGGGAGTTAAATAATAGAGGTATTTATGATATTTTGGAATTATCAAGTAGTGATTTAGATATTACTGATCGAAGGCTTACAAAAAAGATTATTGAAGAATACGCTCCAGAAGTGATTTTTCATTGTGCTGCTTATACAAATGTTGATAAAGCTGAAGATGACAAAGAAATGACGATGAAAGTAAATGTAGAAGGAACGAAAAACATTACTGATGTGGCAAGACAAATAAATGCAAAACTAATATATATTTCATCAGATTATGTATTTGATGGTAAAAAAGAAGGAATATATGAAACAACAGATGAGGTTAATCCACAAAATATATATGGTCTTTCAAAAGCCTTAGCAGAAAAAATTGCTAGTTCATATGAAAATTCATTCATAGTAAGAACATCTTGGGTATTTGGAATAAATGGCAAAAATTTTGTTAAAACCATGTTAAAACTTGCACAAGATCATAAAGAGTTAAGTGTTGTTTCCGATCAAATAGGTAGTCCAACTTATACCGTTGACTTGGCAAAGCTTCTTGTAGATATGTCTCAAACTGATAAATATGGTATTTATCATGCTAATAATGAAGGATTTACATCTTGGGCAGATTTTGCAGAATATATATTTAAAACAAATAATTTAGACGTTAAAGTAAACCATGTAACAACAAAAGAATACGGACAAAATAAAGCACAAAGACCTGAAAATTCAAAATTGAGTAAAGATTGTTTGATAGAAAATGGATTCGATAGGTTACCATCATGGCAAGATGCTGTTGATAGATATAATATTGAACTAAAAAAAACATTAAAGAAAGGAACAAATAGGTGATTTTATGAAAATTTTAGTAACTGGAGGAGCAGGATTTATTGGAAGTAACTTTTTACATTATGAAACTTCAACTTATCCTAATGATAAATTTGTATGTTTGGACGCTTTAACATATGCTGGAAACTATAATAATATAAAAAAATTAGAAAGCAAAGAAAATTTTAAATTCGTTAAAGGCGATATAACAGATAGAAATTTTGTTGATAAATTATTTTCAGAAGAAAAATTTGATATTGTAATTAACTTTGCAGCAGAAAGTCACGTAGATAACTCAATCAAAAATCCTGGAATATTTATTCAAACAAATATTGCTGGAACACAAGTGTTGATGGATGCAGCAAGAAAATATGGGAACATAAGATATCATCAAGTATCAACAGATGAAGTTTATGGTGATTTACCACTTGATAGACCAGATTTGAAATTTACAGAAGAAACTCCAATTCATACGTCAAGTCCATACTCGTCTAGTAAAGCCGGAGCTGATCTTTTAGTAATGGCTTATTATAGAACGTTTGGTCTTCCTATAACTATTTCTAGATGCTCAAATAATTATGGGCCATATCAATTCCCTGAAAAATTAATTCCTGTTGTTATTTCTAGAGCATTAAAAAATGAAACAATTCCCGTTTATGGAAAAGGAGAAAATATTAGAGATTGGATTCACGTACACGATCATAATGTCGGAGTGGATATGATTGTTAGACAAGGTAGGATTGGAGAAGTATATAATTTAGGTGGTCATTCTGAAAGAACAAATTTAGAACTTGTTAAAATTATTTTAAAACAATTAAATAAATCTGAAAATTTAATTGAATTTGTAGCTGATAGGCCAGGACATGATTTAAGATATGCAATAGATTCAAGTAAAATAGAAAAAGAACTAGGTTGGACTAGAAAATATACTTTCGAAGAAGGCATTAAAGAAACAATAGACTGGTATGTAAATAATACAGATTGGATTAATGATATTTTATCTGGAAAATATAAAGAAAGTTACAAAGAAAAATAATAATAATAATAATAATAATAATAACAACATTTTATGGTTGATTAAATAAATACATTAATCTATTAATATAATAAAAATGTATTGTTAAATAATTCGTTAAAAAATGAAGAAATGTGATATGAACCCCGTTTCTTGGAAAAAATAGAAACGAGGTTTTTATATGGGAAAATTATCATTTGAAGATAAAATAAATTTAAATAATGATAGAAAATCAGAAATATCAATTTCATCATTGTGTTCAAAATATAAAATATTACATGCTAATGTTGAATATTTAACTAGATTAATAGATAATCATGGTTATGATATTTCAAGAAAAAATAGAAACAGAAAATTTACCTTTTATGAAAAAGAACAAATTATTAATCGTGTATTGTTAAACAATGAATTCCTTTTATCTGTTGCAATTGATGAAGGATTATCTAGTGCAGGAATGTTAGTAAATTGGGTTAAAAAATATAAAGAAAACGGTTATAATATAGTTGAATGAAAGCGAGGACGGTCAACTATGACAAAAGTAACAAAGAAAAAAGATAATGAAACAAAAGAAGAAACAATAAAACGTTTGCAAGAGGAAAATTTATATTTGAAGGCCGAGTTAGAATCATCAAAAAAATTGAGAGCCGTAGTTCAAGCAAGGAAGAATCAACAACAGAAGAAAAAGTAAATGTTGTAAGTGAACTTCGGTTAATATATCCATTGATGATTCTTCTAAAAGTATCTGGTTTAGCTAAATCAGTATATTATTATACTTTATCTAAAATAGATAAAGATGGTTATCGCAGAATTACGTTAGCATTAAGAAACCAAGGTTATAACGTTAATCATAAAAAAGTTTATAGAATAATGGTTAAACTAGGTTTAAAGCCTATAAAAAGAAATAAAAGAAAATATTCGTCTTATTAAAGGGACAATCGGTAAAATTGCTGATAATTGGTAGAAATTTTAATATATAAAAGCCTAATCAAAAGTGGTATACAGATGTAACTGAATTTAATCTTCGAAGAGAAAATGCTATTTATCACCAATATTAGATGGGTTTAATGGTGAAGTTATTTCTTATAACACTTCTAAATCCCCAAATCTAGAGCAGATAAATGATATGCTAAATAAAGCATTTGATGGCAGAAATCTAGAAGGATTAATATTTCATTCAGATCAAGGTTGGCAATATCAACATCAATCTTATCAACAACAATTAAAGAATAAAGGTATAAAACAAAGTATGTCCAGAAACGGAAATAGTGTGGATAATGGAATGATGGAAAACTTTTTCGGACTACTTAAAACTGAAATGTTTTACGATCAAGAAGATAAATACAAAACACTAAATGAATTAATTTTAGCGATTGATGACTATATTTATTATTATAATTATGATAGAATTAAAGAGAAATTAAAAGGACTGTCTCCTGTGAATTACAGGTTACAATCCTTTAATTAGAAACTATTTATAAACTATCCAACTTTTGTGGTTCAGTTCAATACAATACATTTTAATTTTCAATTTTTTTAATCAAAAGCTATTAAAATTAATGACTTTTACTTGTTTTTCTGATACAATTAAACATATGAGTTAACAGGAGGTGTTTAAATGAAAAAAAAACTACTTGCATTATTAATTTTATTTTCCTTTCCAAATTTGGTTTTTAGCAAAACAATAACGAGGGATGATGCGGCTTTATACATTGCAGAAAAGTTAAATATAAGTCACAACGATAAGCCAGAAACATTATATGGACTAGCATATGGTATTTTTGCTGGTGATTATGATGGAAAAAATGATATTACGAATTATGATAAAAATATGACTCTTGAGGTTGCAATTGTAACGCTAGTAAGATATATGGGATGGAACACTGTTCAATATAATAAAGATCTAATTTCTGGTGTCAAACCTTATGTGTCACAAGAAGGATATCCATATTACTTACCTGACCCTACACAAAGAAGTAGCCCTTATGTTATAACAGCTTTGGATTATGGATTACTAAAAAAGCAAGTTAAAAAACCTGTTGAAAAATATTGGTTATGATGAGTTAGATACGTACATCAACAGACTTAAAAATATAAAGAAAGAACACACTATTAGTGATTCAATTGTTAAATATAATGGGACATCAAGTGTTAAGAATAATATTGGAAAATTAATTATGGTTAACAAAGGATTTGATGAAGATAGTAATCTTGCAAATGGAGAAAATACTATTTTAGATTTACGAGCAAATGGAGTAAGGATTTATAGTGGGAGTTCTAATATATCTAATGGAAAACAAGAATGCTAGAGTGTGGGGATCATTTTTTAATGTAACAAATCTTGATGGAGAAGAAAATGATGAAAAGATTATTGGAAGTGAAATTGACGTTACAAATAATTCTGCAGATGGAGTTTATCCTAATGCTTCCAAAGTAGGATTACAAATAGTATCTCTTGGTAGCAAATTAAGTACAAATGCAATAGAAATTTTAGCAGCAGGACCGGATGGGTAAATGGAATATTGTTTGGTGATAAATCAATTTATGAAAATGGTACAATCATAGGTACATCGCAAAAAAATATTAAAAATGGAATTGATTTTTCTAATACCAATTTTAGTAATGGAGCCCTATTATTATCTGAAAATTCAAAAATAGTTTTTAATTCAAAAGATGGAAGTGCATCAATTTATGGTGATGATATAAATAACGGATATTTAGTTTTACAAAATGGTAAAAGTGGTTTAAGAATAGTCAATAATGCTAATAATGAAAATATTTTGATAATAAATGACGATGGTTCGATATCAGAAGATTGTTTAATTTATAAAAAATATTTAAAGAATAATTATCATAGTAATAGTAATTTTGCTTTGTATTTTATATTATTAGCTTTAATAATAATAAATTATATTATCTTTAATAGATATAAAAACAAAACAGAACAAAGGTTGTTGTTATTAGAAACAAAAATAAATAATAAAGGAGTTAATAAAAATGAAAATAAAAAAAATAATAAAAAATAATTTTATATATAAGAAAATGCCTAATTCATTAAAATCAAAAATTAAAAACATGTACAAAAATACTTGCAAAAATGTTAATATTGATCCAGTTACAGGATTTATTATAGATGATTATTATGAAGACAAAGAAATTAAACCTGGTATGTTAAAAATAAGTTTTGTAATCCCGCAACCCATAATTGGTTCAGGAGGCCATAGAAATATATACAGAATTGTAAGATATCTTGCTGCAAAAGGTTACGATGTAACATGTTATGTTGATCCTGAAGGAAATTGGGACAAAAATCATGTTAAAACTGGAAAAGAAGCTCAAAGTAAAATAAAAGATAATTTTTTTGATCTTGGTTGTAATATCGTATTTAATGTTAATAATATACAACCTTGTGATGTATTATTCGCAACGCATTCAGAAAGCGCTTATATTGTACAAAGATATTTAGAAAATGTTAAATTAGCTTGTTATTTTATTCAAGATTATGAATCGTATTTCTTTCCAATGGGAGACAACTATTTAAGAACTCATAATACCTATAAAATGGGATTATATCCTATTACATCAGGTCCATGGCCTTTAGAAATGTTAAAAAATAATTTTGGAATTAAAGAAGGAAATTATTTTAGATTTCCAATAAATACAAAAGTGTATTATAATAATGATAAAAACAGAAAAGAAAATAGAATTGTCTTTTTTGCAAAACCAACTATGCCAAGAAGATGTTATAATTTAGGAGTATCAGCTTTAGAAATTGTAAAGAAAAAACATCCAGAATTAGAGATTGTTTTTTATGGTGATAAATTAGAAAATTATGTTAATGTTCCGTTTGAGTTTACTAATTTAGGTATTTTACCAACAATTGATGATTTGGCAGATTTATATAGAAGTTCAATTATAGGTATAGCTTTTTCAACTACAAATCCTTCATTAGTGCCATATGAAATGATGTCTTGCGGTTGTGCTGTTGTTGACTTAGATTTTAATAATAGTGTTGTAAGTTATGATAGTAGTGAGAATGTAATGCTAGTAGATACCACCCCTGATAAAATTGCAGAAGGTATAATTAAATTATATGAAGATAAAAAATATAGAAAAAATCAAGTAAAAAATGGCTTGAATTTTTGTAAAAAATTTCCAACTGAAGATAAAATGTGTGAGTTAATTGAAAAATATATTTTAGAACAATTAAAAAAAAGAAGTGAGTGTAAAAAATGAAAAGATTGTGTTTGTTTGTAGGTTATGATTGTAAAAATGAGATTGACGATTATGTTGTTTACTATGTGAAAAAAATGTCTGAACTTGCAGAAGTATATTATTATGGAGATTTTAACTGTAAACCAAATGAATTAAAAAAATTGGAACCATATTGTAAAAAGGCTTTTGCTAAAAGACATAAAAAATATGATTTTGGATCATGGCAAGAGTTAATTAAAATTATAGGAAAAGATGAAATTAGAAAGTATGATCAATTAATACTAGCAAATGATTCATGTTATGGTCCTATTTATGATTTAAAAAATGTTTTTAAGAAAATGGATCAAAAAAAATGTGATTTTTGGGGTTTATCAGCTTCAAAATGGTATCATATACATATTCAAAGTTATTTTATAGTTTTAAATAATAATGTATTACAAGATGACACACTATTTAATTTTTTTGAAAAAGTAGAAGAACAACCTTCATTGAATGAGGTTTGTGAAAAATATGAAGATCGTTTTACTTATGTTTTAAGCAAAGCGGGATTTTCTTTCGATTCATATGTACCTTACGGAGATTATGATAATCAACCATATTATAACGTAAGCAATTCAATTATAAATGCCAATTTTCCTTTAGTTAAAGTTAAAACATTTTATGGCGAAGTAGGTAAAGAGCCAATAAAAGATTGGAAGAAGCTCATCATCCAAAACACAGATTATGATATTAGTTTAATCGAAAAAAACCTAGCAAAAAGAGGATTAACAGAAAAGGAAATATATTACAATTTATACAGTAAGAAAAAAGTGAAACTACATAAAATAATTATTAGAAAAATAAAAAAATTAATAAAGACAATAATATATCCTTTTTATAAAATAATTAAACGCTTTCTAGATAGAAAATTTGAGTATTTAGAAAATATATATAACTATAAATTTAGTATGATAGAAAAAGAACTTTATAAGTTAAAATGTAGAATAATCAGTTTAGAAAATGTAAATGACCGTAAAATTACTAAAAAAATAGAATTTAAAAATTATTTTGAAGATAAAGATACAATAATTTTTAATAATATTTCAAAGTTATTTTATGAGTTTAAATTTACTGATAGAGACATACTATTTGTGGGAAATACAAATTTAGCTAATAGTTTAGAATTTTCTTCTATGAATAACAATATTTATTTATTAAATGATAAAAATGAAATTAATGTTGTAAATCGTTTTATTAACCAAATATATACAAAAGATTTAAGCAGCTTTAAGATTGATAATCTTTATTTTGACTTAATAATAATAAATTCATTTAAAGAGGATACCCCATTAGATGATGTTTGCAGTATTGTAAATAATTTATTTAATTTTCTTGTTAAAGAAGGAACTTTAGCTTTAAATATATCTAATAAAATGTTTGAAAGATATTTGAAAAAATTAGAAAAGGTAAATATAATTCTAGATGTTGACGCATATGGCGAATTTATGGATATTATTACTAATAATGGTAATTATAAAACGGTTTTTTTAAAAAGAAAATAAAGGAACATTTAAATTATGAAATACAGTATAATAATTCCGGTTTATAACGTTGAAAAATATTTAAGAAAATGTTTAGATTCTGTTGTTCATCAAACATATAAAGAATATGAAGTAATAATTGTTTGTGATAAATGTATAGATAATAGTGAAAAAATTGTAGATGAATATGTAAAAAAATACAAATGGCAAAAGATATATGAAGAAAACACTGGTCTTGCAAAAGCTAGAAATATCGGGATTGCAAAAGCAAAAGGTGATTATTTAGTTTTTTTAGATGGTGATGACTATATTAAAGCAGATTTTTTAAAAACTATTAATAATTCACTAGATGATGAACCAGACATTTTAAGATTTCAAGTTCAAGATAGAATTGATAATCAAATAATAAGGCATGACGAAAAAGGCTTTAAAATGATGAATGGACCAGAGGCATTTAAGAAAATAATAAAATATCATTATATTGAAAATGCTTGGGCATATTGCTACAAAAAAACATTTTGGCAAAAACATAAATTTAAATATATGGAGGGGTGTATAGCTGAAGATTATGGTCTTACTCCTTTAGTTATTGCAAATGCAGATAAAATTAAATCTATTTCATATATAGGTTACAATTACGTAAAAAGAAATAATAGTTTAATGTCAAGCAATGATTATGAAAAGAAAATAAAAAAAATGGAAGACATGTTAAAGCAAGCAGAATTTGAAAAAAATATATTAAAAGAAATTAAAGATAATGAAGCATTTATAAGTTTTTTAAATAATTCTTTAATATATTATTCTACAAGATTAAAATATAAGGATTATAAAAAGTATAATAAAATATTAAAAAGAAATAATTGTTTTTCCCATTTAAAAGAAAAAGGCATAAAAAAAGCTATTAAAAATTTTTTAATAAAAACAAATTCGTATGTATTTTATAATTATATAGTGAGGTAAAAATGATAAAAGTAAGTTTAATAGTACCTATTTACAATACTCAAAAATACTTAAAAAAATGTATTGATTCCCTAGTTAATCAAACTTTAAAAGATATTGAAATTATATTAATAAATGATGGATCAACTGATAATTCAGAAAAAATTATAAAAGAATTTAAAGATAAAAGAATTAAATATATTTCTAAAAAAAATGAAGGAATTGGTAAAACAAGGAATCTGGGCATTGAGAAATCTACCGGTGAATATTTAGCATTTGTTGATTCTGATGATTATTTAAATGAACATTTTTGTGAATATATGTATGAAAAAGCTACCAAAGATAATTGTGATTTAGTAATATGTGACTTTTTTGAAGATCGAGAAAAACTATATAGTATCAAGTTTAAAGATTTCAAAAATACAAATCTAAAGAAAAATCCTGAACTAATTAACAATGTTAATCTTGGCCCATGTAATAAACTTTATAAAAAAGATTTATTTATAAATAAAGACAATCGTTTTGAAGAAAATTTAAAATATGAAGATGCTCCATTTGTGGTAAAAATGATGTTAAGTGCTAAAAATATTGGTAAAGTAAATGATTATTTGACTTATTATGTTATTCATGATAATAGTCAGACAACAATTCGAGATAAAAGGATATTTGATATTTTAAAAATAACAGATATTATTGTCACTGATTTAAAAAAAGTAAATTATAAAAAGGATTCATTAGTAAGTCTAGTAGTTATGATTTTAACAGATTATACAATTCAACAAAGATATGTGGCAAATAAAAATTTTAGACATGATTTTATAAATCAAGCATTTAAATATTTAAAAGAATTAGACCCACAATGGAGATGCTGTAGTTATTTAAAAAAATTTCCAAAATTAAAACGAATTGTTAAAACAAATAAAACCTTAACCAAAATATATTGTGATTTATATAATTTAAAGTATAATTAAACTTTATGTTTTTTTAATTTGTATAAATAGGGTATAATAATTGAAAAGAGGTAAGTATGAAAAAAAATAATTTAGTATATATATTAATATTAATTATGCCAATTATAGATTTATTATCTAGCATAATTACAAGAAATTTTACTAATTCCATAACAATTGGAATAGTTATAAAAACTGCACTAATAATGATAAGTTTCATTTATGTGTTTTTCTTTTCTCATAGTAAATATAAAAGAAAAAGTGTTATTTATTATATTTTTTTAATAGCATATGTATTATTATATTTTTTATTTAAAAAAGACTTATTAAACCTAGATTTATTAAAAAATGAATTCAGATTTTTATTAAAGTATATGTATTTTCCATGTGTTTTAATTGGTTTACTAAACTATTTTGAAGAAAAAGGCTTTGATAAAGAAAAAATAAATAAAATAATGATTACAAGTTTTATTGTATATATATTACTAATAACAGTTCCAACAATATTAAATATAAACTATAGTTCATATGAAAATAATAATTATTATGGGTCAATAGGCTTTTTCTATTCTGCCAATGAAGTATCAACCATTCTTATTTTAATGTTTCCATTTTTATATACTTTATTAAATAAATCGAAAATTTTAACCATTATTCTATATATAGTGGGATTGTATACAATAAGCTTAATAGGTACTAAAGTAACACTTTTCGGAGTAATAATTGTAAGTTTACTAATATTTTTATCAAGCCTTTTAAAAAAGGAAAAAAAACTAACATTAAATAATTTATTTATTTTATTAATGTTTATAACAACAGTATTATTTATGGTTAATAATTACTCCGCAATGAATTTAAAAAGTGCCTTATCTAAAGAAGAAATTAAAGATATTGAAGATTTAAATCAAGAACTTGAAGAATACTATAAAGGCAATAAATTTATTGAAAAATTTAAAACAATTGGATCAAAACTTTTAAGTGATAGAGATGTATATGCCATCAACACTTATAAAATGTATTCTACATCATATACAAAAGGTTATTTACTATTTGGAATGGGATTTGATAATACTAAAAGAATTAATAATGCAAGAGTAGAAAAATTAATTGAAATTGATTTTCTAGATGTATTTTTTCACATGGGATTAGTTGCAGTTTTACTTTTAATATATCCATTTATTCTTATCTTAAATATTATAATAAAAAGTAAAGAAAAACAAAAAAATGAAGTATTTTTCTTTATAATGATGATACTTTTGACATGTGGTATATCATCTACGGCTGGACATGTTTATTTAGCACCTGCGGTAACATTATATATAGCAATATATTCTTTATGCTTATTAAATTCATGTAACATTTTTACTAAAAAAATCATTAATAAAAATAAGGTTGTTATCTTGTCATTACATTTAGGATATGGAGGAATAGAAAACGTTGTTATTAATAAAGCAAATATGTTAATAGAAAAATATGAAGTTGAAATAATACATCTAGAAAATCAATTTCAATTAA
>OIEN01000358.1_pt1 | contig 29883 bp, 34 predicted proteins | sample 1581741 | NCBI WGS metagenome assembly OIEN01 (sample SAMN01760944, study PRJEB22395) | human gut metagenome | reverse complement strand
AAAGATTTTCTTGATGAGTTTTATTTTTTGCATAAACTTGGATATTTAAATATTCATAAAGCTGATATTTTACATAATGGTAAGGCAGATGGAACATATCAAGATTTTAATACTAGAATTGATTTTGTGACTGATGAAAATAGAGTTATTTATCATGAACTTGTTCATTTTTTGGATTATTCAATTAAAAATAATGTAAGTACGATATTATATAAATGTAATGATAAAATTGATGTTTATGAAGCAATACCTAATATCCCAGATGGGTGTGATTATGTAAATATGCCTTACACTAATTATAGTGTTGAATCTGGTGCAGAAGCTTTTACTTCAAAATATTTTACTAAAAATATAACTGCCTATAATTTTGGAACATATTATTTTGAAGCTTTAGAATATATTTATAAAACAAAAAATGTGGATGAATGGTATTTTAAAGATGATAATTATTTTATTAAAACTTTATATGAAGAATTTAATGATGAGAAAATAGTTTCAAAAGTAATTGATGCTTTAAATGATACGACTTCATTAGATGCTACATATAAATTTACGGGTTATTTAATGGATATCTTAATAGATTTATATAAAAAACATAATGGTGAAGATTATTTAAATGATAAAAAACTTACATTTTTAATAAGACCTATGCTTGATTACGTAAATGTTGATAAATCAAAGTATTATAATGAATTTAAAAACTTATTTAATATTGATTATGGTGATGTAGAAAATATAAAAAAAGAAATAAATTATGAAAATTTTAATTCTTATTTGGTACCAATAATAATAGATGATAAGATGTATTTAAGTTGGAATGTTTGGGATAATAATACAAAGAATGCTATTGTTTGGATTAATTATGATTTTCTTAATGATAAAGTAAATAATTATGTGGTTTTAAAGTAGTATTTATAATCAAATGTGAAAGTTTTGTGAATATTAGCACTTATGCTTGACAAGTGCTAATATAAGTAATATAATGGTAGTGTTAATTGAAGAGATTAACAAATAAAAACATTTTCAAAGTATAAACATAAAGAATTTGAAAATATTAAATATGAAAGGATGATGATATTTATGTTACCAAGCAGAATGTTTTTTGATGATATGTTAAGTGATTTAGAAAAGGAAAATAAGATGAAATGCGATATCTTTGAAAAAGATAATAAAGTGTTTATAGAAATGGATGTTCCAGGATATGATAAAAAAGATATAAAAGTTGAATGCAATAAAGGAAATATTGTTGTTAAGGCAGAACATCATGAAAAACATGAAGATAATAAAAAATATTTACATAGAGAACGTAAAATGTATGGTAGACTTGAAAGAAGCTTCCATCTAGAAGATATTGATGAAAAAACAATGGAAGCAGAATTTAAAGATGGAATATTAACAATTAGTGTTTCTAAAGTTGATGAAGATAAAAATAAAAGATATATTGAAGTAAAATAGTATTTTGGGGTACACTTTAGTGTGTACTTTTTTTCTTGAAGAAAAATATTGGTTGTTATAAAATATAATTGGGAATGGAGAATTATAATGGATGAATTAAAGAAGTATGGTGAAAATATTTATGTAAATGACTATGAAATTAGTGTTTTAAATAAATGTAATATTGATGTAAGTAAATGTAAAATGTTATCTGAAGTATTATTACTTATAGATAAGTATTTAGATGATGCTGATATAGATGATGAAGATTATGATGAAATTGATTATGTTGCTAATATTTTAAATGAAAGACTTTATTATACTGGACATAAATAATTGAGGCTGTTTATTATCATTAAATACAGAAATTGAAAATTTAAATATAGGTTTATTTGCTCCGGTGACTGGAACTTTATTGTTAATAATAATGGCTAGTATTATATTTATTATTAATAGAACAAGGACAATTTTTAAAAGAATTTAAAACACAGAAATGTGCTTTTTTCTTGACTTTATGTAAAAAAATATATATAATATATATCTAATTGGGGGGGATTGTATGAAATTTTTTAAATATGTAAATAATGATACTACTTATTTAGTAAGTATAAGTTATGTTTTAAGTAAAATATGGGGAAAAGATTTTAAAGTAAAACAAGAAATGTATTTTGGTCCCGTTTCTGTTATTAAAAATGAAAATGGAAAAAGTGAAAATGCTAAATTATTGGTTTACTTGGGTGTGGATGGTAAAGTATTTTTTAGAGATGCAAATTTTAATTTTATTGCTAATCTAGATGATTTTTTGTATTTACCTATTAGTGAATTATTAAAGAAGAAAAATCTTAGTTATTCTGATTTTGTAGCAACAATTATCAAAGATTATGATAATGTTGGTTTATATTTAAATTGTCTTTGGAATAGTACGGATATACCAAAAGAAAATACTGAATTATTAACTTTATGGTATAAATTAAGAGATAATTATTTTCCAAGTCAAAATAAAAGTATCCCTATATTGGGGGTTTTGGCTAAATTTTCTAAACCTTTAAAGGATAGTTTAAATGGAGATTTATTAATTAGTCCTGTTGTAGATTTAGAAAAGGGATATTTTATAAGACAAGATTCAAAGGAAAGTGCTAATGGAGATAGGGTTTTATCAAGTGAAACTTTATATGATATGGTAAGATTAGGGCTTTGTAAATTATGTGATTTAGAAAAAGAAAAAGAAGAGTATAAATCATATGAAGACCGTCTAGAAGAACAACTAAAAAGAACAAGAAAATAATGATATTTTAATGAAAAACATGGTGTTATCCATGTTTTTTTGATATAATAAAAAAGAATTGAGGTATAAAAATGAATGAGGAAGTAATAAAGAAAGTTAGTAATAAAATAAATTTGAAAGATTATCAAATAAAAAATGTTATAAATATGTTAAGTGAAGGAGCAACAATTCCTTTCATGGCTAGATATAGAAAAGAAGTAACTGGTAATTTAAATGAAGATCAACTTCGATTAATTGAAACTGAATATAATTATATGGTTAATTTAGAAAATAGAAAAGAAGATGTAAAAAGATTAATTGATGAAAAAGGAATGCTTACTGAAGAAATAGTAAAAGCAATAAATGATGCAAATAAATTAAGTGAAGTTGAAGATATTTATGCACCATTTAAAGAAAAAAGAAGGACTAAAGGTACGGAAGCAATAAAGTTAGGATTGGAACCTTTAGCTAAAATAATAATGAGTTTACCTAATAAGAGTAGAGAAGAAATAGCAAAGTCTTTTATTAATGAAAATGTTAAAAGTATTAATGATGCAATAACTAATGCTGGTTATATAATTGCTGATTGGATTAGCGATAGACCTAAATTTAGAAAATATATTAGGAATTATTATTGGTATAATGGATTAGTAAAAGGTAAAATAAAGAAAGATGCTAAAGATGAAAATAAAACTTATGAAATATATTATGATTTTGAATGTAAAATAACTAGTATTAAGCCACATCAAATATTAGCATTAGCTAGAGCTGATAAAGAAAAAGTTGTAACATATTCTTTAAGTGTGTCAAAAGATGATGTAATTAAATATTTAGAGGATGAAATAATTGGTGGGAAAAAATCACCATTAGTTGAAGATATGAAAATATTTATTCTTGATGCTTGGAAAAGATTGTTAGAACCATCATTAGAAAGAGATATAAAAGCAGAATTATATGATAAAGCAAGTGAATTTGGAATAAATGAATTTGGTAATAATTTGGAGAATTTATTATTAACACCACCGATTAAGGGAAGTGTGGTTCTTGGGTTTGACCCAGCTTTTAGAACTGGATGTAAGCTTGCTGTATTAAGTGAACTTGGAGAAGTTTTAGAAATTGGGGTAATTTATCCACACGAACCAAAAAAAGACGTAGATATGGCTGAAAAAATAATGCTTGCATTAATACAAAAATATAATATTAAAATAATTGCTATTGGAAATGGTACAGCTTCTCGTGAAAGTGAGATGTTTGTGGCAAATTTAATAAAAAAATATAATCTAGATGTTAAATATATTATTGTAAGTGAAGCTGGTGCTAGTGTTTATTCCGCTAGTCATTTAGCTAAAAAGGAATTCCCAGATTATTCTGTTGAACAAAGAAGTGCTGTAAGTATAGGAAGAAGACTACAAGATGCTTTATCAGAACTTGTTAAGATTGATCCAAAAAGTATCGGAGTTGGTTTATATCAACATGATTTAAAACAAAAAGAGCTTGATGAAGAATTAGGATTTGTTGTTAGTAAAGTTGTTAATGAAGTCGGAGTAAATTTAAATAATGCAAGTGATAGTATACTTGGATATGTATCTGGATTAAATAAAAAAGTTATTGGTAAAATTCAAGAATATAAAAAGAAAAATGGAGGATTTAAATCAAGAGAAGATCTTAAAAAAGTAGCAGGAATAGATGATTTGATGTATCAACAATCTGCAGGATTTTTAAGAATTTTTGGAAATAATCCTTTTGATAAAACTAATATCCATCCAGAAGATTATGAATTAGTTAGTAATATATTAAATGATAAAAATCTAGATGCTAGTCTAGTAGGTACAAAACAAATGCAAGAGGCTCTTGATAAAATTAAGTTTGAAGAGTTAAAAAATAAATTTGGTATTTCAGAAGAAAAATGGGAAATGATTAAAAATAATTTAGTTAATGGGGTAATAGATCCGAGAGATGAATTAAAAAAGGTAAGTTTACGAAGCGATGTATTAACAATTGATGATTTAGAAATTGGTATGAGTTTGGAAGGGGTAGTTAGAAATGTTACAGCTTTTGGAGCTTTTGTAGATATAGGACTTCATGATGACGGACTTGTTCATATATCTAAAATGAGTAAAAGTTTTGTGAAACATCCGAGTGAAATATTAAAAGTTGGAGATATTATTACTATATATGTTTGTGGAATAGATAAGGACAAAGGAAGAGTTAATTTATCTTTAATAGAGGAGTAGTGTATGAAATTAATTATTAGACTTATTAATATTGCTATTATATTTTTACTTATAGGTGGAGCATTTTTCTTGCTTATTAATAAAACTTTTATATATGAAGCTTATAAAGGTGAATTAATGGATGGGGATGGAATTCCAATTAAAAGATTTATGTATGTTGTTGATGATAAAGAGAATCCTGAAGCAAAATTTTATACTTTTTTATCTAATACAGTGTTAGAAGATGAAAAAAAGAAGTATTTAGAAAAATTACAAGCTTGTTATGGAAAGTATTATTATGATAAAGATAATGATATAACTATAACTAGTTATGATATTTCTAGTAAAGATTATTATCGTGAAGTATATATTTCTTATGCTTCTGATAATTATTGTAGTGAAGAATATGTCCTTAGTGATATGTGGGTTTATGAGTATAATGGATTAAGTAGTTTTCTAGGGGGAGATATTAGTGAAAAAACTATGACTTCTTTAATAGATAAAATTTATAATAGTAAGAGAGTAGATCCAGTTATAAAGAATTATAAAAATGAATATTCTTATAGAGTAGAATGTGATAATAATGGTGAAAATTATTCTTTAATATTTGAAGATTTTAGTGAAAATGAATTAATGGTAAAAAAGATTGAAAAAGAAAATATTAAGTTTGCTGTTTATGAAATTCTAAATGTTAAAGATTATTTGAAGGGATTAGTATGAAATTCAATAAAAAAGATATAAGATTATTAATACTTTATGCAGTTGTTTTAGTATTTGCATTTATTTATATAAAAGAAGTTTTTGAAGTATTAAAATATATTATTAAATTGTTTATGCCTTTTATAATTGGGTTAATGATTGCTTTTGTATTAAATGTTTTAATGAATGTAATAGAAAATAAATGGTTAAAGAAAGTAAAATGGAATAAAAATACAAAAAGAGGAGTTAGTTTAAGTTTAGCTATATTTTTAGTTTTAAGTTTCTTTATATTGTTATTATTTTTAATAATTCCTAATTTACAAGATACAATAGTTATTTTTGCTAATAATATTCCTGAATATTTAAGTAATTTAAAGGAATTGTTAGTAAAAATTAAAATACCTAATAATATTATTGATGAAATAGTAAAAACTATGGAAAGTTTTGGAGATGTAGCGAGTGACTATGTAATTAATAATAAGAATACTGTTATATCTGTGACTTTGGGAATAGCTTCGAATGTAGTTAGTAGTTTTGTAAATGTTTTTATTGGTTTTGTGTTTGCTATTTATTATTTAATTGATAAAGAAAAAATAACTAGACAAATTAATAAATTAATGGATGCTTATTTATCTAAAAAAAGTTGTAAAAAAATAAATGAAATAGCAACTTTATCTAATAAAATATTTGCAAGTTTTGTAAGTGGACAATGTATTGAAGCTTTGATAATTGGTATTTTATGTTTTTTAGGAATGATAATTTTAAGACTTCCTTATGCTGGTACTATTTCGGTATTAGTGGGATTTACTGCATTAATTCCAGTTTTTGGAGCATTTATTGGAACTTTAGTGGGGGCCTTTTTAATATTTATGGTAAATCCTTTGCAAGCAGTTATATTTGTAATATTTATAATTGTTTTACAACAATTTGAAGGTAATTTGATTTATCCACATGTTGTAGGTAAGTCAGTTGGGCTTCCAGGTATTTTGGTCCTTGTTGCGGTCACTGTGGGGGCAAGTATAAATGGAGTGCTTGGAATGTTATTAAGTGTTCCTTTGGTTTCAATTATTTATAGTATTGTAAAAACAGATGTTAATTTAAAATTAAATAAGAAAAACACAAGTGGTTAAGCTTGTGTTTTTTGTGTGTGAAGAAACATCCAAGGTCACGCCTTTTGGTAAAAATATGAAAAAGAGATGTTTCTCACTATCTAATTATATTTGAAAATAGTCCTTATGTCAATTTGTTTGTGATGATATGAGAAATAAACTCTAGTTTTATTGAAATTTTTGTTATATAATAGTGTTGTTGTTGGTTATAATAAAAACTGGACAAGGCTTTTGTTATAATTGGGCAATTAAAAAGTGAATAAATTATAGTAAATAGAAAAGAGGTAAATATTTATGTATAGAGATGATTTTCCTATGTTAAAACATGATATAATATATTTCGATAATGGTGCAACTAGTTTAAAACCTAAATGCGTTATAGATAAAATGACTGATTATTATGAAAATTATAGTGCTAATGCTCATCGTGGAGATTATGATATTTCTTTTAAAGTTGATGTTGAATATGAAAATGCTCGTGAAGAAGTTAAAAACTTTATAAATGCTAAAAGTAAAGAAGAAGTTGTTTTTACAAGTGGAACAACTGATTCATTAAATATGATAGCTAGTGGTTTTTTTGCAAATTTACTTGATATAAATGATGAAATATTAATTACTACGAGTGAACATGCTTCGAATGTGCTTCCTTGGTTTAGATTAAGTAAAAAAATTGGTTGTAAAGTTAATTTTATACCTTTAGATGAATCTTTACATGTAACTATGGATAATGTAAAAAAAAGTGTTACACCGAATACTAAAGTTATTGCTCTAGCTGGTATTACAAATGTTGTTGGTGATATTAGACCTATTAAAAAAATTACTGAATTTGCTCATGAAAATGATATTTTTGTAGTTGTTGATGGGGCACAGATGGTTCCTCATTTAAAAACAGATGTTCAAGATTTAGATATAGACTTTTTAGCTTTTTCTGGTCATAAAATGCTTGGACCTACGGGTATAGGGGTCTTATATGGAAAAAGAGAATTGCTTGAAGAATTAGAACCAATTAATTTAGGCGGTGGCATGAATGAATCTTTTGATACGGTTGATACAGTATTTTTAAAAGAACTTCCAACAAGACTTGAAGCTGGAACTCCGAATATAGCTGGTGTTATTGGACTTGGTGAAGCTATAAGATATATCAATAAAATTGGAATTGATAAAATTCATGAAAGAGAATTATATTTAAGAAATTACTTAATAGAAAAATTAATACCCATAGATCATATAGATATTATAAATTTAGAAGCCGATAGTGGAATTGTTGCATTTAATGTTGATGGTATTTTTAGTCAGGATGTTGCTTACTTTTTAAATAAATATAATGTTTGTGTAAGAGCTGGTAATCATTGTGCAAAAATACTTAAAAATGCTACGGGAGTAGCTAATACATTAAGAATTAGTTTGTTTTTCTATAACACTGAAAAAGAAATTGATGAATTAGTAGAACTACTTAAGAATAAACAAAAAATAGAAGATGAAATGATTTAACTTCTATTTTTTTCTATTGTAACTGTAATATTAAATTTTTTGCATATATCTAAAAAATCATTAAGATATATGCGATTTCTATTGTGTTCAATATTATTGATTCCATTCCTACTTCGTCCGAGTTAATTTGCAAATTTTTCTTGACATTTTATACATAGGAACGAGGAAACATCGTAAATACAAGCAATGCTACTAAAACAACTGGATATATAGGATTAATGTATCCAAGTGACTATGGATATAGTGTTTTGGAAAGTAGTTGGATAGGACAACAACGTTAAAAGATTACTATGATAATGTGAAATATGCAGGCCAAAGTTGGTTATATGGCAAAGGTGAGGAATGGGCTATAACACCTGATTCTAATGATATGGTATATGTAATTTTTTCTTCTGGACAAATTACATATAATATTTCTAGTAACGGTCATAGTTTTCGACCAGTCTTGTATCTAAATTCTTCTGTATATAAAATAGATGGAGATGGTAGTTTGGAAAATCCATATATAATTTGAATGTAAAATAAAATTCATGAGTTTGTTCTCATGAATTTTTGTGCTTTTCTATAGCTTTGTGATAAACTTTTAATATGTCTGATGCAAATACTTCTTTTGAATATTTATATGTACTATTTCTAGCATTGGTTGACATCGTTTTATAAAGGTTTTGATTTGTCATTAGTTTAAGTATATATTCTTTAAATTCATTATCGTTATCAAATAAATATCCATTGTAGTTTGGTTCAATCATAGATTTAAAGGAATCATCATTAATACATATTGTTGGTTTTGTTGCTGCTAGTCCTTCGATTATAGTTAGTCCTTGAGTTTCCGTTTTAGAAAATGATGTAATTACATCAAACGTATTGAAATATGTTGGAACTAGATTATAATCAACTTTATCAGTAAAAATTACTACTTTTTCTAGATTAAGTTTTTTTGTTAATTCTTTTAAATTGTCTAAATCCGGACCACCACCGACGAGCATAACTTTTATATTATCATTATATTTTATTATATCCTTTATATTATAAAGTAATTTATCAAAACTCTTTTCTGGGGCTATTCTACCTACGGACCCTATTATAAAATTGGTTTCTTTGATATCATATTTTTTCTTGATTTTAATAATTTCTTTTTTCATTGCTGGTGTTAATTTGAATTTATCAATGTCTATTCCAGTTGGTATAACGTTAATTGTCTTTTTAATATCGTATTTGTTTATAAATAAATCTTTTATTTTATCGGTAGGTACAATTAATTCGTCGCATTTTTTTTCACAATAATATTTTGTTACTTTGATAGCTAATTTTTTAGCAAAGTTATTAAAATGTCCATGAGTAACATAATGAACATAATCTTCATATAAAGTATGATATGTATGCACTACAGGTATATTTAATTTTTTTGCCACAATTCTTGAAAAATAACCAACTCCGAATTCTGTTTGAGAATGAATGATATCAAGGTTCCAAGTTTTTATAATTTTCATGGCTTTTCTAGAATATATTCCAGTTAATTTTGTTTCATAAATACCTGTTTTTATTCCTGGTAAGCTTATTATTTTATTTTTTTTATCATAAACAAATTTATTTGTTTCAAGATTGGCAGTAACAATATATACATCATGATTCATTTTTTCTAATGCTGTTTTTAACATTTTAATACTTGTTGTTACTCCGGATATATGGGGTTCATACGCATCTGTAAAAATTCCAATTTTCATTTTTCAACCTCGTTTTCCTATATATAAAGTATAATATATTTTATAAATTTTGTATACAAAATATTAAAAGAAAAAATAAAAGATGTTTTTATGGATTTAATTATGATAAAATGTTTAAAGCAGTATTCGTAGGTTTTAATGAAGATCAAACGCACTTACTTTGTGAACTTTTAAGTGAATGTCTAGATATTAAAATTGATCGAATCATTAAATTTATTCCAGTAGAATTAAGTGCTAGACAAAAAAGTGAAAGAAGTAAAAGACTTGATTTGCTCGTAGAGTCTCAAGGAAGAAAAATAAATCTTGAACTTAATTCATCATATAGTGAGATTACCAAGGTAAGAAATATAAACTTTTATTTTTCTTTTTGTAGTCAAAAAACGTTAGTAAGTGAAGCTTATGACACAGTTTCAGAATTTATTCATATATCCTTAAACTATGGAGTAAATTTGAATGAACCATTAGTAATGTGTTATACATTTTATGATAAAGTTCATGTAAAAGAATTAGATAATCGTTTCAAATATTATGAAATCAACGTTGAAAAGTTTGCTAAACTTTGGTATGATAAAGACATGAAAAGTGCTAGAGAAAAACCACTATTAACGATGATAAGAATCAAGGATAAGAATGATTTAGAAAAGTATAGTAGTGAGATAAATAACTCTAGTGTTAAGGAGAGTGTTGATAAGTTGAAAAGATTAAATAAAGATGATGTATTCATATATGATATTACTCCGGAAGAAGAGGAAAAGTACATTAAAAATACTGAAAGGAATATTGCAAAAAGAGAAGGATTAAAAGAAGGTCTTGAAAAAGGTTTAGCCGAAGGGCACACCAAAGGATTAGCTGAAGGAATCAAATCTGGTAAAATAGAAGCTCAACGTGAGATGACTATAAACTTATTAAATGAGAATATTCCAATAGAAAAGATTGTGGCTGTAACAGGATTAAGTGAAGAAGAAATAAAAAAATATAGATATTAGTAAATAAATTTAAACGTAATTGTGTAGTGTATTTTTAATATCAAATTTAAATTAGTATGCTAATTTATGTATAGAATTTGTTAAAGACATGAAAAGCGATAGAAAAAAAACACTTTTAACAATATAGTTTATTATTAAAAAAATAAAACTTTTATAGCATCCCAAGTCCCACTAAAACCTTCGGTTAAAATTTTAGTTACTGCTTCACTTATTTTTTCACCTGATTCTGTAAATTTATTGCTGTAATCAACATTATTATTTGATATATATGTATTAACATCGACATTTTTTCCTTCTAAAACATCTTGTTCAAACTTTTTTATAGCTTCATCAGTTAATGCAACTTTATTACTTAATTTTGCTTCATAAAAACCACTAACACTTGATATGTATAATCCCATAAATATAATAAAAGCTGTGCTTAAAAATTTTTTAAACCAATTATTCTTTTTTTTCATTTTCTAAATACTCATAAATGACTTTAGCCACTATTTTTAGAGTATTGTTCACCTCCTCTATGTAATTATATTGACCACCTACTTCTATAAGTATTGTATTTTGATTAAAATCTTGATTATATTTACCATTAACCCCGGGTCCTTTTTTTTCTAATACTCCACGACTTAATGAAGGATTTATTTCTTTTACTTTTTCATTAAGGTGCTCTGCTAAAGCTAAATTTTTTTCGTAATTATCATGCTCAAGCCCTACTACAAACAAAATTTTTGCATATTTTTTACCTTCTATTTCTAGAACTGTTCGTTCATATGAGGCAGCATCACGATGTAAATCTATAAAGAAATTTAAACTAGGATTTTCTTTATAAGCATTTTCCATTAAAATTCTACTTGCTTTATAACTGTATCCATATTTCCAACCATTAGTATTTAATACATCTACGATGCTATTTTCTTCTACAATAGATGATATTCCTAAATCTTGTAAATACTCTTTTAAAATGTGACTTGCAATAAAAACAGTGTTATTTATATTAAAACTTTCTAAAAAATTGCTGTTGTAGCCTTCTGTTTGATGAGTATTAAAAATATATACTAATGGTTCTTTATTAGTTGTTTTATCATTGTTTTCTTCAATTTTTATAACTGGTGTAACAATATCTACATTTGTACCTGTATTTATTTTTTCAATTCCAAAAGAATATTTTAATAAAAATTCTGTTGATGAAAGTCGTTTTAAATCATTTAAATCATAATTACTAAATGAATCTTTTACTAAATAGCCTAGATATGTATTATTATCCATTTCTATATCAATTTTATCGTATAATAGTTTAAAAGTTACTATAAAAGATATAATTATTAAAATAATTACTAATATTAGTTTTAAAATTTGACTTTTTAATCCATTTCTTAATTTTAATCTAGACATTTTTTTCACCCTTTAATACATTATATACCATTAACTGCATATAATTTGTCGAAAGGAATACTTTAAATTAAAAAAATTTTAGTTTATAATATTTATAGGTGATTCATATGGATAATTTAGTAAAATATGTAAAAGAAAATAAGAATAAAAATTTTAAAGACTATCCTTTTAATGAAATTGATGCTGCGATATATTCTGTTTTACCTTACATTAATTTTATGGGTATTATAAATGATTCTATAACTATTAAAGAGGCATATGAAAAAACAAAAAGTCGTTTTTTATTAAAGTATCAAGATAAATTTCTAGAAAAGAATAAAGAGTTATTTAGAGAAATGGCTAGTTCAATTAGATTTAAAGATAATATTATTACTGATTATAAAAAACTTGTTAATCATGAAACACAATTTGCAGCGATAGCAATTAAAGTTCCTGGGCATTTTAAATATATTGCTTTTGAAGGAACTGATGATGAACTAGTGGGTTGGGAAGAAAATTTTAAAATGTCATATATGTACCCGATTCCTGCGCAAGAACATGCCATTAAATTTTTAAAGAAAAATATCAAATTAGATGATTTTGTTGTTTATGTCGGTGGTCATTCTAAAGGGGGAAATCTTGCAATTAGTTCAGTAATGGAACAAAATATTTTAAAGAAATATCAAATTGATTATATATTTAATTTTGATGGGCCTGGTTTTTTAACAGAAATTATAAATTTGAAAAAGTTAAAAAGTGTCTCTAAAAAAATTAAAAACTATTATCCCGAAGAAAGTGTCGTAGGTATGATTTTTAATTCACTCGGAGATAAATTTATAGTTAAAAGTAGTGCACATCAAGTGTTTCAACATAATATTCATACCTGGAAATGGAATAATAATAAATTTATAAACTGTCAATTATCAAATTATTCAAAAGACTTTCATCTAAAAATTGAAAATATCTTAAAGAAGTTTTCTAAAGAGGAACGAAAAAGATTTGTAAATTTATTCTTTAATCTTTTATATAATGCAGGCTTTGTTTTAAAAAGTGAAATTAATAAAGTTAATTTAATTAGAATGAAAAATATTTTAAAAGAAACAACTAGTCTTACAAATGAAGATAGAAAACTTATGTTAGAAATGTTTAAAGCACTAATAAAACATGATAATAAAGATGAAGATAATAATGATTTAAAATAAAATTATAGCTTTTTAAGATAATTATGCTAAAATTACTTGCTAAATGCTTAATTATTTGTTAAAATTAATAAGAAACAAGGAAGGAGCTGGATTATGCCAAATATTAAAAGTTCAAAAAAAGCTGTTAAAGTAATTGCTAAAAAAACAGAAAATAACCACGAACTAAAGATGCGTGTTCAAAACCTTATTAAGAACTGCGAAAAAGCTATTGCTGCTGCAAATAAAGAAGAAGCAGATAAATTAATTAAAGATATTCAAAAATATACAGATAAAGCAGTTAGCAAAGGTTTAATAAAGAAAAATACTGCTGATAGAGAAAAATCTAGATTGACACAAAAAGTAAAAAATATGAAGTAACAATTGTTTACTTTATTTTTTTTTGATATTATATATGTAAGGTGATGCAACATGAAGAAGGCTTTAATACCTGTTTTACCAATTATTATTCTATCTTTAAGTTTATATTTTATTAATCCCATTACAGATAAACTTGCTAATGTTTTTGAAAACGAGCCTAAATTAGTAATTAAAAAAGCTAATGAATTTACAAAAAATGGAAATTATTTATTTGTCCAAAAAACTGATAATTTTACTCCCTACTCATATCAAGATTTATTAAATATTTTTTATTCAGTCATAGATAATGGTTGGAATGAATTTACGTTTTATTGTCCTAAAGAATATACTAAATGTTTAGCTGATGTTTCAAAAATAAGTGGTGATGAATTAATACTTACACATTTAAATAATTACTCTCACCCTTTTAATAGTTTTACGAATGTTAAAACAAGTATTTCTGATTCTGGGGAAATAACCTTTAAAGTCTTTTATTTATATGATCAAAAGGAAATAAATGATATTAATACAAAAGTTAATGGTATTATTAATTCTATTATAAAAGATAATATGGATGCTACACAAAAAATTAAAACTATTCATGATTATATTATTGATAATGCTAAATATGATGTAGAAAGAAATTTAACAGGCAATAGTAATTATAAATCTTATAATGCTTATGGTCCTTTGTTTCAAGGATTTGCTACATGTAATGGTTATACTGATTTAATGGCAATATTTTTAACAAAAATGGGATTTGATAATTATAAGATTGCCACTACTCCGGAGGAAATTAGTTATTCTGCAACTGGGCATATTTGGAATGCTGTAAATGTTGATGGTAAATGGTTACATTTAGATCTTACTTGGGATGATCCGGTTAGTAATGATGGTAAAGATTATTTATTTCATACTTATTTTTTGAAAACTACAAAAGAAATAAAAGACGCTGATCAAGGCGATACAGTTATTGAAGAACATAATTTTAATAGTCTTTATTATTTGGAATTTAATTAAACTAAAACAGATAGCAAATTAACTATCCTTTTTAGTTTATTCTTATTGAATCGTTCATCGTTCCTGTTCCATATTTATACGATGTTGTAGATTTTAAAAAGAAAGCTGGTCTAGCTGGTATTGCACGTTGTACAATATTACTGCCAACATATCCTGGTAAATATATCCAAAATATAGTATTTTGCTTTTCTATATCTTGTGCTATAGTCCATTCCCACAATCCCATATACATTAATTTTCAGTTAACATTAACTCCCCCATGAGTTTTCTTAACTCTATGGCTTTAATATAATAATTATTAACTTCTATGCTTTGTTTTAAGTCTTCAATATATAAGTTTTGTTTTCTTATAAAAAAGTTTTTAATATTTAACATAATATATAACTCCTTTCTTTTTTACAGTTTAATTATAATATTATATTAATGCTCGTGGTAAGTATTTAGGCGTTACAAAGCGCAAATAAAAAAGCATACACAAAGTATACTTTTTAATATTCCATATCTTCCCAATGCTTTTTTAATGAATTATTTATTGCTTTAATATCAATATATAATTCATCGCCTTTTTTTTCGGCATCTAAACTGAATAATGAATTAGGACAATCATCATCTTCTTTAATAATTGTATTGTATTCATTTGGCTTAAAGAAATCATAGCATTTGGAAATATTTCCACCAACTTTATTGAAAGCCGATAATTTAAAACCGTATAATTTATTAGCAGCAGCAACTCTGACTTCTTTTTGATTGTAAAAATCATTTTCAACTATATAGTCAAATATCATTTGTTCATATTCGCCTAATTTGATTTCATCGTTTTTTGTTTCTTGTTGTTTTCCACAACCACATACAAGTAATATGATAAATAAACCTAAAATAAATATGCTTTTCTTTTTCATAAGATAACACTCCTTTCATATTTTATTGTACTACAAACCACTCCTATTTGGTGGGGTAAAATGATATTTTCAAAAATAAAAAAAGCATATAGCAATTACTATATACTTATATAACTTATTTTTTCCTTTTTTTATCTATAATTATTGCACCAATAATAACAACTGCTATTAATATTATAATAAGCATAAAAATCATTTTAATCACACTCCTTATTTCTTCTTGGTTAATAAAGCAATTATTATAACTACTATTAATGCAAATAGCATTGAAATAGTTATATTTAAATGTAAAACATAAAATGAAGCAAGCATTATTCCAATACCAATTAAACTTATTATAAGCGCTTTGTGTTTTTCAAAAATATTAGATGTTTCTATTTCTTTTGTTGATATTGTATTTTCATCACATTTTCTAATATTACCAACAATACATCTACCTGTTGAATTAGACCAACTACCTTTTGCTAATATCTCAATTTCTATAATTTCATCATTTTCATTAATAATAAATTGCTTTCCATCACTGGCATTTGATACAGCCATAGGTGTAAATACATCTCCGTGTCTTACTCCAGTATTAAGTCCTATATAATGTGTACCACTTGGCAATTCTAATTCTATTGTTTTGTTAGCACCAACTCCAATTTCTCCCACAGGTTGATTATCAATAAAAACACTTGTTCTTAATGCTGAATGAAAGCATTTTTTAATAATAATCTTTTTCTTTGGCAAAGTGCTTTCATCATTGATAGGGCAACCACAATTAGGACAAGATTTTGCTTTGCTACTTATTTCTTTTCCACACTCACTACATTTAATTAAAACCATTTAGTTTACTCCTTTCATATTCTATTATATCATAAACCACTCCTATTCGTTAGGGTTAATTGATATTTTTTTATGAAATAATATTTGTATGGAGTGATACCAATGGCGAGTATATCAAAAAAAGATAACAATTATGTGTATTATTGGTTGGTAAGAACATTAAAAAGTATCGTAAACAAAAGGGGATAACACAAAAAGAATTAGCAGAACAATGTAGTTATAGTGAAAACTTTATTGGCAATTTAGAAAACAATACTTTTAAAACTTGTTCTTTGAATACTCTTTACTATATATCTAAAAAGTTAGGTATTCATATGAAAGATTATTTGATGAATAGATGAAGACATAAAAAAATAAGAGTGATGAAGACTAAATAATATTTATCACTCTTTTAATATATATAAACATCTTATTAGTTACACTCCATTCTTCTATAATAATGTTCAGTTGCTGTATTTGTTTTATTATTTGCGGATAGAATTGCCCTTGCAAATGTAGTATCAATTTGATTACCAGTTCCTTGAGCAAAATTTTCTTGATCTAGTGATAAACTTATGGCACTTCCAGTCTCGAATGTTAACGTATCTACAGTATTTGCAGTTATCTTTACATCTGTTTGTGATCCTTTACCAGTTTGGGCTTGAAAATAGGCATATGCTGCTGTTATCACTAAATTTATGAGAGATTGTACTGAAAAAACACAGGCTGAATTTGCTAATGACTTAAATAAAAAAGGAGGATGGACAGCTAAACTTGAAGGCGGAGAAACAAATATACATTAAAAGGCTTTTTAACTTTAGCTAAAATTAACAATATTGATATAATTATGGTTAGTAAAAATGAAAAAATCTAGTATTTTGTTACTAGATTTTATTATGGAATTACATTAAATACTGTTGGAATTCCTCTGGTTTTATGGCTTCCCGTTGAATCTATTGGGTCATTAATCATTGTGCCTTCAACTACCATAGCTGATGAAGTACCTCCATCTAAATTTGCAGCATTTATAGCACCATATCTTTGCATTATATTTACTAAATCAACCATAGTTGCACCCTTTGTTCGAGATACATTAGAATCAACTACTAAAAATAAAACTATACCATCTTTTCGTTGCCCAATTGCAGTTCTAGCAGCTATTCCCCATCCACCATTACCTTTTGTAAATGATGGTACTCCGTTTACTATCAAAAATGGAGCCATTGTAACAGCATCTCTAACTCCGGCCTTTAAAGCTGTTTGTCCGTCAATATCGTGCATCAATACTAAAGTGTTATCTTTATTAAAACCAATTATTCCGTATGTTGAATTTAAAGCTAATTTTTCATCTGTTATAATTTTTCCATTTGATATTGTTACCCCGACTGGACGTTCTCCTTTTGTATTGTGACCAGGATCTAAAAATCCTCCACCATTTATGGTTAGAACCGATCCTTGTTCTTTAGCCATATCATAAACATATTGACCACTTCTACCTAACCATTTAGAGTATCCAACCTTGATTTTACTAGCATCATAAACTACACCAAGATAGGCTTTTGCACCATTGACATCTAAATTAATAACTTTATATAAGGTGCCTTCTTCTCTTTCAAGTATTTCTCTTTCATATTCATTGGCATAATTTATTGTTTCAGTATGATCTATTAAAGAAGGATCTGTTTGTCTTCCACCATCATCAATATAGTTATTGCCCAATACTTTATTTATTTGTTCATCACTATAAAACCATTTACAATAATGTTGATGATTCATCGTTGCCATGGCAGTTGTAATAAGCCAATTTCTAAAGTTTTCAACTGGTCCATATAATAGAATTAAAAATGTTATGCAACCAATTACATAAAGACTTACTAAACTTGAAAATATCCATGTAATTTTTTTAGTATAGCCTTTTCTCTTTTTATTTTTTATTAATAGAAAAATACCACAAAATAAAGAAATAGTACTTACAATAGTTAAGAACAATGAAATATTTTTAAAAACATTATTTACTAATAACGATGAGTTAATTCCTATTATATAAAAAACTAAAAACGTTAATAAAATAAATAAACTTATCCAAATTATTATTATGCTTTTTTGTTTTTGATTTTTCATATTACCACCTTTATATTTATATCATAATATATTATTCATGACAAGACAAAATATAACTTTCTACATCTTTTATAGTGTTATTAAAGTTATTAAAATCAACATCAAACCATTTTATAGTCATTTTATTATTAAACCAAGTATATTGTCTTTTAGCATAATGTCTACTGTTCTTTTTTATTTCTTCAATTGCTTTTTCTAGTGTAATATTATTTTCTAAATAACTTATTATTTCTTTATACCCTATAGCTCTTTTTAAAATTAAACTATTCGGATATTTTTTATATAAGTTTTTCACTTCGTCTATTAAGCCTTGCTCTATCATTTTATCTACTCTTTTATTAATAATTTCATACAAATCTTCTCTTTTTGTAGTTAAACCAATAAATATCACATCATTATAAAGAAGAATTGGATCTACAATATTAGTGTTTTCTCTTTGTAAAAATCGTTCTAATCTTACACGATTATTTTTATCAATATTACAAGTTTGATCTTTTTCTAAAGCCATTTTATAAAGTTCTTCAGTACTAAATTTGCTATAGTCTTTTTTTACTTCTTCACTAAATCTATAATCATATACACCAGCGGTAGCATAAAGACCTGTACCTCCAACAATTATAAGATTTTTATCTTTGTATTTTTCAAAAAGATCTCTTAAATCAGTTTGGTAATCTTTTACACTATATTCTTCGTTAACTTTTTTTATATCGAATAGAAAATGTTTTATTCCTTCTTTTTCTTCTTCGGTTACTTTTGCACTTCCTATATTTAGTCCTTCATAAATTTGTACTGCATCACAATTAATAATGTAGGCATCAAACTTTTTTGCTAAAGCTATACTTAATTTTGTTTTACCAACTCCGGTTGGTCCCATTATAAATATTTTCATACGACATCACAATAGTATTATATCATTTACTAACTCTTTTTTAAATGATATAATCTTAAAGAGGCGAAAAAATATGAATGATTTTATAAATTATAATAAAATGGATATAATAAATGATGATAATGATATAAAAGTTAAAGTTATGATTACTGAAGAAACTTTAAATCCCTTTAATATTGTACATGGTGGTTTAATATTTAGTATTGGGGATACAGCGATGGGAGTAAAATGTAGAAGTCTTGGAAAAGATGCTGTTACTTTAAATTCTTCGATTAACTTTATATCTCCAGGTACGGGAAAATATTTAATAGCAACAAGTAAAATTATAAAAAATGGCTCTAAAACCTGTGTTTTAGATTGTGAAATAAAAAATGATAAAAATAAATTAATAGCAACAATGAGTGGAACATATTTTTATGTAAATTAGGTGATATAATGAATGTAATTGGTTTAATCGCAGAATATAATCCATTTCATAATGGACATATTTATCATATAAAAAGAATCAGAGAAATGTATTCGGATGCAATATTAATTTTGGTTTTAAATGGTTACTTTTTAGAACGCGGAGAAATATCTATTTTGACTAAAGAAGAAAAAACAAAAATATCTCTTTTATATGGAATTAATATAGTTTTGGAGCTTCCCTTTATATATGGAACCCAATCTGCAGATAATTTTGCTGATGCAAGTATAAAGATACTTAATAATTTTCATGTTGATAAAATTATTTTTGGAAGTGAATGTAATGATATTTCTTTACTTACTAAAATAGCTAACAAAGAATTTGAAAATGATTTTAATTTAAATGTAAAAAAATATATGGATGATGGTTTAAATTATCCCACTGCTTTAGCAAAGGCTTGTAATATAGATTTTTCTTTTAATCCAAATGATTTGTTAGGTATCTCTTATATAAAATCAATTATAAAAAATGATTTTTCTATAATACCTGAATCTATAAAAAGAACTAATAACTATCATGATATAAATAGTGACGAAGAAATAATTAGTGCATCTAATATAAGAAATAAAATTAAAAATAATAATAATATAACAAATTATTTACCTAATGAATCAATTAATAATTTGATTAGAATAGATTATAGTATTTTTTTCAAGTTATTGAAAACTAAAATTATTACGGATAATAATTTAAATAGTTATTTAGATGTTGATGAAGGAATAGAATATAGATTAAAAAAATGTATTGTTAATGCAAATAATTTAGAAGAGTTTATTAGTTTAATTAAAACTAAAAGATATACTTATAATAGATTAAATAGAATGTTTATTCATATTTTAATCGGATTACAAAAAAATGATAGTTTAAATATGTTGGATTATACGAGAATTCTTGGATTTGATGATAAAGGTATGAATTATTTAAATTCTATAAAAAACAAGTTAAATATTCCAAATATTATTAATAAAGATTCTATAATTTACAAATATGAATTACTTGCAAGTTTAGTTTATGATTTAATTAATAATACTAATACTTATTCATATGAATTACAAAATAAACCAATTATTAAAGGTAGTGTTTGATTACACTACCTTTAAATATGCCTTAATATTCTTTTTCTATTTGGGATTATTACTAGAAATACTCCTGCTACTAAAAGAATTAATATACTTATCAAACTTATAAAATTACCTGTTCTAGGATTTTCAATATTATCTTTTTTTAATAATACTTCCATAGTTTCTAATATTTCTTTATCATTATCTTTTAATGTTACTTTATTAACTAATTTTGTATTTTCATTTATTTTTCCAGTTTTAACTTTTATTGTAATTGTTTTTGAACTTTGTTTAGGAATATTATCTATTGTCCAAGTAATTATGTTATTATCAACTGTTCCGGAACTTGAGTCTAATATACTTAATAATTTATCTACTTCATTTATTAAAACTACACTTGAAGCATCTTTATTACCAGAATTTGTTATTTTAATTGTGTAATAAAATTCTTCATTGCTTTTTATTTCACTTACGCTACTTTTTAAACTTATAGATAAAATACTATCAATTACTTTAATACTACTGCTTAATTCAAATTCTTTATCTTTATTAGTTAAAATACTTTTTAAAACTATTTCATCATCATTTTGAACATTATTTTTTACTTTTGCTGTAATTTCAAATTCTTTTGCTTCTTCTGCTTCAAGAGATGAGATTGTTGTTATTATTTCATTGCTATTCTCTTTTACTATTTCAAAATCATTTTTTACTGATACTTTAACATTTTCCAATTCTTTAGGAATAAATGTTTTTATAGTTATATTTTCGGCTTTTTCATTACCACTATTAATAACTTTTATTTTATATGTTACTAATTCATCTTTTGATACTTTTAAAGTACTTGGTTCATTTAAGAAATAAACATCGGAATCACTTATAATAATTTTTTCAGTGGTTGATATTTTTTCTACTCCATTTTCAAAAAGATTAGTTTGGGTATCAAGTATTTGATTAAATTTTGCATCTCCTTTAACTTTTACTTTTATTATTATATTTTTTTCTTCATTTATATTTATATTACCAATAACAAAATTCACAGAATTTTCATTAGCTGTTAAATTAATTGTTTCATTAGTTTTTTCATCGTACGCACTTATAAATTCAATATTATTATTTATTAATTTATTAATTGTTACATTATTTGCTATACTTGTTCCTGTATTTTTTATTTTTATTTTATAATTAAATTCTTCATTGGGCTTTATTACATTATTACCTTCGATATTATTTTTACTTATATTTGAAGTCATTTCTAATTTTGAATCTAAGATTGTTAAATTTATATTTTTGGTTAAATTTGCATGATTACTAGATGTAACTGTTACTACGTTATTTGTTATGCCAACTGATGAATCATTTTTAGCTTTTAATTTTAATTTTAATGTACTATTTTTTCCCGGAGATAAATTTTCGATAGTTGATTCTCCCACTTTATTTGTAATTTCAAAATTTTCATCTATGTTATAATCAATCTTAACATTTTTAGCATTTGCATCTCCACTATTTGCTAGTGTTATATTGAACTCTGTTTCATCTCCGCGTTTAATACTTGTTTTACTTGATGAAATATTCAGGCTCAATTTTGGTTTATATACATTTATGTTTTTTACTACTAAAATTGGCTCTTTACCCGTTTCAGTTATAGTTGTTTTATTTTCAATTGTTTTAGCTGTAATATTTCCGTTTACTTGTACTTTTAATCTGATCGTTTCTTCACCATTCGGAGCAAGCGGGTCAATACTAAATGTATAATTATTGTTAGTGTTACTATATTCTTTTGATGCACTTAAAAGTTTTAAATTAGAATCTAGTAAGCTATTTACAGAAATTTTTCCACTTTTGATATTTCCAGTATTTTTTATATTAAACTCATAGTAAAATACATCATTTGGAGTTACTGAAGTAACACTTGGAGTAATTGTAAGTTCAACATTTGAATTGCTAACTGCAACCGTTTTACTAATAGTTGTCTTGTCATCACCTATACTCATTATAAAATCATTTTTGTATGTTCCTAGTTTTTTAGCTTTTACTTTAACATTTAATTGTTTTTCATAATTTCCTTTTGATGGAGTTTTTAAATCCCAGGTTAATGTTTGATTACTTGTACTTGTTGCATCACTTGATATTATTTCTAAATCATCTGGTATAGTCGTAGAAATTGTAACATTTTTATCATTATAGTAGTTATCAAGTCCATTTATATTTATAATATAATCAAACTCTTCACCATCTTTTACAGAGGTTATTTCTTTATTATTTTTCATTATTTTTGCAGACATATCATAATTATTGAGATTTACTTTTTTTACTGTACTAACGTTAAAATTTATAACATCATAATCTGCATTTTCATTTACAGTATAAATTTTTCCAAACATAAGGATTCCAATTTTTTCTTCTTCATGATATTTAATGTCTGTTTTAACAAAAATAAGCTTTAATTTTCCTGTTACATTAACAACATTACCATCTTCATCTCTTTGTTCATCATATGCTTTTACCATATTTACCAGTTTCCAGGGACTATTATATAATGGAACATACTTATAAAAATCTGTGTTTAATATATTGAACTCTACTTCAAAACAATTAAAACTATCATCTTCAGCTACATATAATTCTCCACTCCAATAGTCACCATTACCACCAGGACCACTTACTACTACTTTTCCACTTGCTTTAACTTCATCACTATGTTTAAAAATAGCAAAAGATACTCCCCCAGCTAATACAATAACACAAAAAATCAAAAATATTATAAACTTCTTCTTACTCATTACCTTCACCTATTATAATTAAGTTTACCATATTTTGATAAATAATACAATCATTTTTGAATCTCGCTTATTTTCTTTATAATATAATCTTTGGTTTGTTCAAAAGACATATTTAATACTACCCCTATTTCTTCGTATAAATATTTTTCTGCTCTTTTTAAATACTCATCATCTTTATCACTTATTTTTTTATTATTTAATATTCGTATTTGATTTCTTAAATATGTCGTTTTAATTATTTTTACTAGATCTTCATGAGTTCCACTATTCATTAATTCTTTGTATGATTGTTCAATTTGTTTATCTGACATACTTAATACATCTATATGAGGAATTTCTAATAATAATTTATCTATTTCTTCTTTAGTTATAAGATCTTTTAATAATGGAGAATCTACTGAAATTTTATATTTTATGGAATTATCATAAGCTGGTATTAAAACATAAATACCTTCTTTTTCATCAATAACTTTACACACTTCTTTGCGATATACTACATATTTTTTCATTTTTCCCTCCGAAGAACATAACTTAAATTTCTAACAAAATTCAAGTATCTGTGTTACCTCACGGTAACACTTTTCTGTTTCATTGAAACCTTTGGTTTCTCCACAGACCAATTTCGGATGGTCGCCACCCTACTTGTTTTTATTTTTTGTTCTTATTTATATTATACATTCTTTCATATATATTTTTAATCCTTCAAACATTATATTTATACTTGCATTTATATCTCTATCATGTATTATTCCACACCTTGGACATGTCCATTTTCTTACACTTAAATTCTTTACTTCTTCATTTTTAAATCCACATCTATTACAACTTTGACTACTTGGGTAGTATTTATTTATCTCAATTACTTTTTTACCTTGCCAATTTGACTTGTATTTTAAGACTCGTATAAATTCTCTGATTGGTAAGTTTTTTAAGTGTTTAGCTATTTTATGGACTTGATACATACTTTTAACATCTAAATTTTCAATTGATACAATATCATTTTCTTTTAATATTTTATTTGCAAGTTTATATATCATATGTTTGACCATATATCAATGCTTTTATTTACAAAAAATGCATGACTTTCCTAGTATATAAAAAAACTGCTATAAAACTGGTCTTAAGCCATTTATAGCAGCACGTTTTATAAGTATATTATAACACTTTTTAAAAATTTTTTCTAATTAAACTTGCATTAATTCTTCTTCTTTTTGTTTAATTTCTTCATCAATAACTTTGTTATATTTAGTTATTAAATCTTGAATTTCTTCTAGATATAGTTTTTCTTCATCTTCTGGATATTCTTCCTTTTTTATTTCATTATTAGCATCTTGTCTAATATTTCGTAAAGCTACTTTTGCTTCTTCGCCGATTGTTTTTGCTTGTTTAACATATTCTCTTCGACGGTCTTCAGTTAATTCAGGAATACTTAAAATAATCATTTCACCATTATTTGTTGGAGCAATCCCTAAATTTGCTTCATTTATAGCTCTTTCTATGTCTTTTAATGTACTTTTATCAAATGGCTTTACAAATAATTTTCTTGCTTCTGGTACAGTAATATTTGCTACCCCTTGAATTGGTGTAGCCATACCATAACAATTTACCATGATTCCATTTAACATAGCAGGATTTGCTCTACCTGCCCTGATTGTTGTTAATTTTGATTTTAATGATTCTATCGTAGCAATCATTTTTTTTTCTGTGTCCATAATTTCTCCTTTAATTTAATTCTATACTATCATTATAATTAATTTTATTAGATTTTACAATAAAATTTATCTTTAATTTGCCATTTTTACTAATACTTAATGCTTTTAATTCGTTATATGTTGTATTATTAAAGTCATTAATTGTTCCGTCTATATCAATTACTTGAATATCTTCATCTAATATTTGAGTATCTTCAAGTCTCTTTTTTACTTTTTCTACAATACTTTCTTCGGTAATATTAAATGTTGATAATAATTCTTCATTTGTTATTATTTTTCCCGAAGTATTATCTATTACGAAACTTTTTAGATTTTTTGGTAATGATCCATTTATACAGTTGTAATCATAATCACGAATTACTACACTTGAATATTTTTGATATTGTGTATTTTCATAATCTCTGTATGAAAAACTATATAAATCATTTTCACATGTAACACCTTCTGGTATTTCTTGGTTATCAGTTTTAACTATATTATTGCTTAAATTTTCTACTTCGTTATGTAATGTTTCATTTATTTGTTCTAATCCTTTAAAATTTAATACAACATCTTCCTTATATATTTCATTTATTATTTCTTTTGTATTATCAAAATAGATATAATCTTTACTTGTATTTATTCTTAATTCTGTTTTTAACTCTTCATTTGTTTTTTCTTCTTTTTTAATATTTTTAGGATTTGTTAAATATTTCATCGCAAAAAAACCGCCGATTATAAATGCTAATATTATTATTCCTAAAAATATAGCTCCGATTGTATTTTTCGTATTATCCATAGTAACCTCTTTAATTAGACATATATTGTGTAAATACTTGTCTTAACATTTCTTCTTTTTCTAATGTTTTTTGTTGATTCCAATATTCACTCGGAGTTGTTTTTCCTTTAATAAATGATGTTTCAGAATCAAATAATAAAACTTTATCATTGCTAACTACCAGTAAAGATGGTGCATAAATTTCTGCCACGCCTTTGTCATTATATGTTACATATTCACTTAAATTTTTAACTATATCTTCATATGTTCCATTGTTATCTTTTCTATTTTTAGTAAAATCATAATAATATATTTCTTTTATTCCAACTTCTTTAGCAATTTTATTTACCATATAAGCGTAATAATCTACCCATTCGTTGTTAGTGCCAAATAATACAATTCCTTTTGCCTTACGGGAAACCATTCTAGCATCTACTGCACTTACATATTTAAAAACATTATCTTCTGAAACCATACTAAATTCACTAGCAAATCTCTCATTATCTGGAAGTTTTACATTATAATCTTTTTTTCCTAAATATATAAACGCATATATAAGTAAACAAAATACTATTAAGTATATAATCATTTGTGTTTTACTTTTAAACATTTTTTTATTCTTAATATATATTTTTTCCATTAAAATTACATCTCCATTTATATTTTACCAAATTATTTGGCATTTATAAAGTCAGTTTCCTTTTTTTAGGTAAAATAATGTCAAAAAAACAAGCCTATGCTTGTTTAAAATCAATTAAAATATATTTGGTATCTACTTTTTTATATGAATATGTAAATTTGAAAAAATCATCTTTATTATTTGCAAAAGCTTGTTTAAAGTATTCTTCATCACTCATTTTATCAAATTCACTATCATAATTAATTAATCTTGAAATATTATTGGCATTTGTTACTGTAGTTGGCCCAATTTCATCTTGAAGGGCATATAAACCATAATAAGTAATTGTTAAAATATTGTCTTTTTCTTCAGTACTTTCTAATTTATAATTATAAATATATCCGTTACTTAAATCTGTAATTATATCGGTTCCCGGAGTATTCTCATTATATATGTATTCATCTGTTTCTTTATTATATTTAAATAATGGTTCTTCATCAGTTGGTAACATGTAATAATCATTAGGTAAAACATTTAGATCTGTTCCATAAATATTTACTAAATTTTCTTTTAAATCTTCAAACTTTTGATTTTTAAATTTTTCATCTTCATTCTCAAAATATAATAGTCCCGCGGCATACAGTTTTTGATTATTATTTAAATTTGTTAAATAATTATTTAAATCACTATTTTTACTTTGAATGAAATTATATAATATTTCAAATGTATATTGTTTGTAATCTTCAACATTAATTTTAGTTGGTTTATTTTCTTCATTATTATTTTTGTTTTCATTGTTTTTAATCGGTGTTTTATGATTATTTACAAAATTATTCCCAAGAAAGAATCCTGAAAGTCCTGATAATATTACACAAAATACTACAACTAGTGTAACATAAAGTGATTTATTTTTCTCCATTATTAACTCCTTCTGTAGAACTTTTTTCTTCAACTTTTACTTGATTTTTTTCACCAAACTTTGTTCCTAAAAAGAATCCTCCAATACCTGAAAGTACTATACAAAATATAATCATTATTGTAAAAAACATTGATTTGTGTTTATCCATATTAACATCTCCTATTCTCAAATAAAGAATATCATAAACAAAGAAAAAAAGCAACCCATAGGTTACTTTAATTAATTACCTTTTACTTGATTCATTACTTCTTCGGCAAAGTTATCATTTCTTTTTTCCATACCTTCACCAACTTCGTAACGTACCATTTTTAGTATTTCTCCACCATTGTTAGCTACATATTTAGCTACTGATAAATCTCCATCTTTAATAAATGCTTGTTCAGCAAGACAGATTTCTTTATAGAACTTTTGAATTCTTCCTTGTACCATCTTTTCAGCAATGTCAGCTGGTTTTCCTTCATTGATAGCTTGTTCTTTTAAAACATTCTTTTCATTATCTAATACATCAGCTGGTACATCACTTATATTTAAATATAATGGTTTCATAGCTGCAGCTTGCATTGATACATCTTTAGCTACATCTTCACTTGCACCTTTAACAACTGTTAGAGCTGCAATTTTTCCTCCCATATGAATGTATGAACCAAAATGTTCATCATCATTTTTAGTTAAAATTTCAAATCTTCTTAAAGATAATTTTTCTCCGATTTTAGCTGTCTTTTCAACAATTAGTTCACCAATTGTACCTTCTTGTGTTTCAACTTCTTTAGCTTCATCAACTGTTTTAACATCACTTTTTAATAAAGCTGTACCAATTGTATCAATCATTGCTCTAAATTCTTCATTTTTACTAACAAAATCTGTTTCACTATTTACTTCTAAAATAACAGCTTTGTTTCCATCAATATATATATTTGCTAAACCTTCAGCAGCTATTCTAGATTCTTTTTTAGCAGATTTAGCAATACCTTTTTCTCTTAAATAATTAACAGCTTCTTCCATATTACCATTTGTTTCTGCTAAAGCTTTTTTACAGTCCATCATACCTGCGCCAGTTTGTTCACGCAAATCTTTAACCATACTTGCAGTTACTTCCATCATATCCTCCTTATTCACTTAATTTTGCAACTAGTTCTTCTTTTTTCATTGTTGAAAAACCTTTAATTCCAGCCTCTTTAGCTAGTTTTTTTAATTCAGCTAATGTTTTTCCTTCTAGTTCATCAGCTTTTTCCATTTCTTTAATTTCTTCTAAAACAGATTCATCAACTTTTACTTCTTCATTTTTAGTTTCTTCTTTAACTGATGCTACTTTTTTATCATCTTCAGTTACATAGTCATCAAGTGGAAGATCATTTGCTTCACATATAGCATTTGTAAGTACCCCAAGCATAACTTTGATACTTCTTACTGCATCATCATTTCCTGGAATAACAAAGTCAACATCATCTGGATCACAGTTAGTGTCAACTACACCAAATACTGGAATATGTAATTTTCTAGCTTCTTTAATTGCATTATATTCTTTTTTAGGATCTACGATGATTAGTGCTTGTGGGAGTTTATCCATTGCACGAATACCACATAATACTTTATTTAGTTTTTCGTATTCTTTCTTTAGTCCAACAACTTCTTTTTTAGGAAGTAGTTCAAAAGTACCATTCTTTTCCATTTCTTCAATTTCTTCAAGTCTTTTAACTCTTCTTCTTATTGTTCTAAAGTTTGTAAGTGTTCCACCTAACCATCTTTCAGTTACATAATAAGAATTACTTCTTGTTGCTTCTTCTAAACAAACTTCTTGTGCTTGTTTTCTAGTGCCTACGAATAAAAATTTACCACCATTACTTGCGATGTTTTTAACTTCTTCGTATGCAACTTCTAAACATGATTTTGTCTTTTCTAAATCAATGATATAAATATCATCCCTAGATGTAAAAATATACTCTTTCATTTTTGGATTCCATCTTTTAGTTTGATGTCCAAAATGAACTCCAGCTTCTAATAAATAAC